>CEWO01086067.1_pt1 | contig 88775 bp, 74 predicted proteins | sample 361561 | NCBI WGS metagenome assembly CEWO01 (sample SAMEA2623627, study PRJEB7988) | marine metagenome | isolation source: saline water (ENVO:00002010), including
GAGAAGGATTTTAGGCCTTGTCCTGGTATGATTACTAATTTTCATGCTCCAGGAGGCCATGGGATAAGAATAGACACCCATGTTTATGCAAACTACATGATTCCTCCATTTTATGACTCAATGATTGCTAAAGTAATTACTGTTGCCCAGACAAGAGAAGAAGCCATTGGAAAAATGGAAAGAGCATTAGATGAATTTATTATCGAAGGGATCAAAACAACCATCCCATTTCATCAAAAGCTTATGAAAAATGAAGATTTCCGAAAAGGAAATTATACAACTAAATTCATGGAAACATTTGAAATGTAAAATAAAAGAGGGCGCTTAAAGCGATGCTTTTATTAGCTCTTTTTTATACATTTAACGCATGAACAACTTGCTTATAGAATGTTGTGCAAATAGTGTGCAATCTGCAATAAATGGAGCCCAAGGAGGTGCAAACAGAATTGAGCTTTGTTGCAGCTTACCCTCTGGAGGTCTGACTCCAAAATATGAAGAAATTATTAAAGCAAAAGAAAACTTAACTGTCCCTCTACATATTTTAATCAGGCCAAGAAAAGGAGATTTCATATATACTCACACTGAATTTAACGAAATGCTGCATGATATTGCTTTTTGTAAAGATGTAGGTTGTTCAGGGGTCGTAATTGGCTGTCTAAATATAGACAAATCTATAAATAAAAAACAAACAAAAGTATTAGTAGATTCTGCAAGACCGATGCATGTTACTTTTCATAGAGCATTTGATGAGGGGAATAATTTAGAACAAAATTTAGAAGATGTAATCCAATGTGGCTGTGACACTATATTAACAGCTGGGCAGCATGACACTGTAAATAACGGGATTACTAATCTGAAAAAACTTGTGTCTCTAGCAAACAATCGTATCAAAATTTTGGCAGGTAGTGGTTTGAATTCCACCAATATAAAGTCCCTTTATGAAATTGGCATTCGAAATTTTCATCTTTCAGGTAGTGTAAAAAATCAAAAAAAGGAACTTGTAACTGACTCTCTACTTATTAAAGCAGTAATTGATAAACTAAAAGAAATTGTATAAATACTTACTTCTAATATTTCTAGCTCTTGCTTCTTGCAAAAGACAAGAGCCAGGTGTCTTATCTAAAGAATTAACTGATTGGGAATTTGAGTATGAAGGAGAATGGCATGCAGCAAAAGTACCCGGGAATAATTTCTCTGACTTATTAAATCATAGTTTTATTAAAGATCCTTTTTATGGAACTAATGAAGACTCAGTACAGTGGATATCTGAGAATGATTGGCAATATCGCTCAAATTTTATCTTATCTGAAAATATACTAAAAAAAACTAACCATCTTTTATGCTTTGAAGGAATAGACACTTATGCAAAGATATACTTGAATGATTCCTTACTATTATACGCTGATAATATGTTCAGGAAGTGGGAGATAAATCTAAACCAACTCTTAAAGAAAGAAAATACACTATTAGTTAAATTTGATCCCGTTTCAAAAATTGAACAACAAAAACAAAAAATGTTAGGCTATAGCCTGCCTGGGGGAGACAGGGTGTTCACAAGAAAATCTGGATTTCATTACGGCTGGGATTGGGGAGCAAAGATATTGCCAACAGGAATCTGGCGGAAAGTTCAACTTAAAAGTTGGGATGATTGTAAAATAAAAGATCTGCATGTATTACAAGATCTTTTAACTGACTCTGTTGCAAGTTTAATCGTTAAGGTTGAAATTGAATCTTCAATAAAAAAATCAATTACTCTTAAAACTTATAATAACTTCTCGGAAAATTTTAAACTAAAAAAAGGTAATAACAAATTATCCCTTCGCATTGACATCCCAAATCCTGAATTATGGTGGCCAAATGGCTATGGAAAGCAAAAACTATATAATATCTCTGTTTCCATATCTGATAAAAATGGGGTAATTGACAGCCAGAAAAAAAAGATTGGCTTACGAAAAATAGAATTAATTACTACGAAAGATTTAATAGGAGAAAATTTTTATTTCAAAGTAAATAATAAACCTATTTTCATGAAAGGTGCAAATTATATTCCTCAAGATAATCTACAAAATAGAGTAGTAAACAAGAAATATTATAACCTGCTTAATGATATAACAGCTGCAAACATGAACATGCTAAGAGTTTGGGGTGGAGGTATCTATGAAGAAGATATTTTTTATGATTTATGTGATTCCCTTGGAATCTTAGTCTGGCAAGATTTTATGTTTGCGTGCGCCATGTATCCTTTTGATTCATTATTCCTGAAAAACATCGAGCAAGAGGCAATTGATAATGTCAAAAGATTACGTCATCATGCATCAATTGCTCTTTGGTGTGGAAATAATGAGAGTTCTGAAGGATGGCACAGATGGAATTGGCAAGATTCTTATACAGAAAAACAGAAATTAGAAATTTGGAATGGGTATCAAAAAGTATTTCAAAAAATACTACCGGCCATAGTATCTGAAAATTCTCAAACTAATTATTGGGAAAGCTCTCCTAAATTTGGAAGAGGAAATCCTAAGCATCAATTTGAAGGAGATGCTCATTATTGGGGAGTTTGGCATGATGCAGAGCCTTTTGAAAATCTAGAGAATAAAGTCCCAAGATTTATGAGTGAATTTGGCTTTCAGTCTTTTCCTGAAATATCAACAATATCTACTTTCTCAGATTCTGGTGATTGGAGTTTAAGTTCTGATGTTATGAGAAGTCACCAAAAACATCCTAGAGGGAATGAGTTAATTACAGAATATATGCAAAGAGAATTCAATGTCCCAAAAGATTTTAAAAAGTTTATTTATGCAAGTCAAATTCTGCAAGCTGAAGGGATACGAATAGGGTTAGAAGCGCATAGGCGAAGCCAGCCTTACTGTATGGGGACACTGTATTGGCAATTAAACGATTGCTGGCCTGTAGCCTCTTGGAGCAGTATAGATTATTATGGTAATTGGAAAGCTCTTCACTACACCGTACAAGATGTTTTTAATCCAGTGTCTATCTCTTTAGAAAAAACTAAAAACAATAACTTTAACATATGGATCATCTCTGATACTGCAAATTTTATTGATACTTTGATTATTAATACTTATTGCTTAGAAGGAAGATTATTATCTTCCAGTAAGAAACTTATAAAAATTCAGGCTAAATCACAATTAATTGATTCTATCCCTTTTTGTAAAGAAAATGAATTTATCATTTGTAAATTAAAACAAAGAAAAATAGAATCCCCCGTTGGGTTTACAAAAGCAATGAAGAATTATAATTTTCCAGCTCCAACTATTCAGTATCATTACAATGGAAATCAACTCAAAATCAGCACAGATATACCGGCTTTTCAAATTTATTTACATGAATCAAAGGCAAAGTTTTCTGATAATTTTTTTACTATAATTCCTGGAGAAGAAAAAAGAATACAAGTTGAGACTGTAGGATTTAACCCAAATAATTTAGTAATTTGGTCGCTATATGATTTAAATAAACATTAACCCTATGTCTAACAGAAGAAGTTTTATAAAAGGAGGTGTTTTAGGAATGGTTGGAACAGCTATTTTACCTAAACTACTTTCTCCTAAAATAGAGAAAAAAAACCCTAATTCTAATAAAGGGTTCCCAATGGTTATTTCTACTTGGGAACATGGAATGCCCGCTAATGTAGCTGCCATGGAGATACTAAAAGGCGGAGGAAAGGCAATTGATGCTGTAGAGGCTGGTGTGAAAATACCAGAAGCTGATCCGGAATCTATGTCTGTTGGATTTGGAGGGCTACCAGATAGAGAGGGGAATGTCACACTTGACGCTTGTATTATGGATGAAACAGGCAATTGTGGTTCAGTAAGTTTCTTACAGCATATAAAACACCCAATCTCTGTTGCTAGAAAAGTTATGGATGAAACACCTCATGTAATGCTTTCTGGAGAAGGCGCATTACAATTTGCATTACAAAAAGGGTTCCCTAAAGAAGATTTACTTACTGAAAAAGCAAAAAAAAGATGGAAGGAATGGTTAAAAGAATCAAAATATGAGCCAATAATAAATGTAGAAAACCATGATACTATTGGGCTATTGGCATTAGATAAAAGAGGAGACATTTCTGGGGCTTGCACTACATCTGGCCTTTCTTGGAAAATGCATGGAAGAGTTGGAGATTCTCCAGTGATTGGCGCAGGAATGTTTGTAGATAATGAAGTTGGTGGCTGCTGTGCTACTGGTGTTGGAGAAGCTGTTCTTAAAACTTTAGGTTCTTTTTTAATTGTTGAGCTAATGCGACAAGGCGCAAGTCCTCAAGAAGCATGTGAAGAAGGAATTGCTCGAATTGTAAAAAATCAAAATTATACGGATATGCAAATTGGCTATTTGGCTATAAATAAAAAAGGTGAACATGGTGCTTATGCTGTACATCCTTGGTTTAATTATGCTTTACATCAAGGAGGTAAAAACCGTATGATTGATTCATTATCTTATTTAAAATAATGAACTATTGGTTAGCATTATTTTGTTTACTATTTGCTTGCAATAAGCCAACTATAAATGAAGTAAATCTTATCCCAAAGCCACAAAAAATTGTATTATCTGATGGATTTTTTTCACTTAGCTTTAATACAAATTTGATACTTGACAGTTTATTTTATGAAGAGTCAAACTACTTAAAAGAAATTCTAAATCTTAAATTAACAGGCAGTGGAAATACAATTAAATTATTAAAAAAAGAAGGATTGCAAGAAGAAGAATTTTTGTTAAATATTACTAAAGAACACTTAAAAATAGAAGCTTCTACTAAAAAAGGAATAATGAGAGGAATACAAACTTTAAGACAGTTGCTGCCAACTACAAAAGGAGTATTAGCGACAAAGATTCCTTGCTTAAGGGTTCATGATTTCCCTCGATTTTCTTGGAGAGGAATGCTGCTAGATTGTTGCCGTCATTTTATGGATAAAAAATTTGTAATGCGCTATATTGATCTGCTAGCTTATCATAAAATGAATGTTTTGCATTGGCACCTTACAGAAGATCAAGGTTGGAGAATTGAAATTGATAAATATCCAAAACTAACAGATATAGGCGCTTGGCGTACAGAAAAAGATGGTAGTAATTATGGTGGTTTTTATAGCAAAGAAGATATTAAAGAAATTTTAAATTACGCTAAAAAAAGGCATATTACAATAGTTCCTGAAATTGAGTTCCCAGGTCATAGTGTTGCTGCAATTGCCTCCTATCCCTACCTTTCTTGCACCGGAGACAGCATAGCAGTAGCTACAGAATGGGGTGTTTATAAAGATATTTATTGTGCTGGAAACGATACAGTTTTTACTTTTATGGAAGATATATTGACAGAAGTTATGGAATTGTTCCCTTCTGAATACATTCATATTGGCGGAGATGAGGCTCCAAAATACAGATGGGAAAATTGTAAAAAATGTCAGCAAAGAATCAAACAAGAGAATTTACATGACACACACGAATTACAATCCTATTTTATTACAAGAATTGAAAAATTCTTGACCAAAAATGGACGAAAACTAATAGGATGGGATGAAATATTAGAGGGAGGATTAGCCTCATCTGCAACAGTCCAATCTTGGAGAGGAGAAGAAGGTGGAATTACTGCAGCCAAGAATGGGCATGACGCTATTATGTCGCCAACTTCACATTGCTATTTTGATTACGGATTAGATGCTACTGATTTAAAAAAAGTTTATCATTATGAGCCAATACCTGCAGAATTAACACCAGAAGAATCGAAACACATTTTAGGTGGAGAATGTAATATGTGGAGTGAAAGGGCACCACAAAAATTGATAGATAATAAAGTATTTCCAAGGATTTTAGCTATGTCTGAAGTACTTTGGAGTTCTGCTGAAAAAGATTATACTAATTTTTATTCTCGTGTACAAAAGCACTACCCTAAACTAGATGCTCTATCAGTAAATTATGGATTTGAAAGTGTTCCTATCACCTCAAATATTGTTTTTAATGTTGACAGTTTTACTGTGTCTCTTTTTAAAGGAAGTCCTAATATGAGGTTACAGTATAACCTCAATAATAAAGAATGGCAAACTTACAACACTCCTTTTAGTATAAATGAAACTAGCACTCTAAGAGCCAGAGGATTTAAAAATAAAAAAGCCTATGGAGAATTTGAGCAGGAAATCATAAAGCATAAAGCTACTGGCAAAAAAGTAACTTATAAAGCTCCGTATAATAAAAGTTATACAGGAACAGGCGAGTATAATTTGACAGATGGATTATTAGGAAGTTCAGAAAATTTTAGAGATGGATACTATCAAGGATTCTCAGGCACTGATATTGAAGTGGTTCTTGATTTCGGTCAGCATACTTCTTTCTCAAATATTACAACTAGTTTTTTTCAATACTATTTATCTTGGATAGTCTTGCCAAATTCTGTGAGTTATGCAATTTCTAATGATGGAGAAAACTTTACTGCACTTGCCAACTTAACGCATAACATACCTCTTATGAAAGAGGGTAAATTTAAACACTCTTTTACGTTTGAAAAAGAAAATATAAAAGCAAAATATATAAAAGTAGTTGCTAAAACAGTTGGGAAACTACCAGAAGAACACCCTGCAACTGGATCAGATTCTTGGATTTTTATAGATGAAATAATTGTAAATTAAAAGATGAAAAAAATGAAAAATTTACTACCTTTTATAGTTCTAATTTTTGTTGCTTGTCAGAAAGAGAAAAAGGACTTAACTGATTATGTAAATCCGTTTATTGGTACTGGTGGGCACGGTCATACATATCCGGGAGCAAGTCTCCCTTTTGGTATGGTACAGCTTAGTCCAGATAGTCGCTTAGAAGGGTGGGATGGTTGTGGTGGTTATCATTACTCTGATTCTATTTTGTATGGATTTTCACACACACACCTTAGTGGAACTGGTGTTTCAGACTATGGTGATGTTTTACTAATGCCAACAATAGGAGATTTATTATTAACAAATGGCAGTGATGGATTGCCTGGCTATAGCTCAAAATTTTCTCATAAAAATGAAAAAGCAACAACTGGTTATTATAATGTATTACTCGAGGATTATAATGTCTTTGCAGAACTAACTGTAAGTCAAAGAGCAGGTTTTCATAAGTATACTTTCCCTAAAAATGAAGAGGCTCATGTTGTCCTCGATTTAGAACATAGAGATAAATTATTAGATTATGCTATTGAAATACTAGACAGCAATACAGTACAAGGAATCCGCTATTCGGACAATTGGGCAAGAAAGCAGAAAATTCATTTTTATATGGAATTCTCTAAGTCCTTTAAAAATGTAACTTTTAATAAAAAACAATCTGTTGTAGGCATTTCTTTTGGAAAATTGACAGAACCTCTTCTAATAAAAATAGGTATCTCAGCCGTGACAACAAATGGAGCCAAAATGAATTTAGAGGCTGAAATACCCCATTGGGATTTTGAAAAAACTAAAGAGCAAAGCAAAAAAGTTTGGGAAAAGGAGCTTAGTAAAATTATAGTTGAAGGTAAATCAGAAGAACAAAAAGAAATTTTCTATACTGCACTTTATCATTCCTTACTCAACCCTAACTTGTATATAGATGTAGATGGGAATTATAATGGTACTGACTTACAAAAACATCATACAAGAGATAAACACTATACTGTCTTTTCTCTTTGGGATACTTTTAGGGCTACCCATCCTCTTTTTACACTTATTCAGCAAAAACGAACTAATGAATTTATTCGCACCTTTCTAAGACAATATCAAGAGGGGGGGCAATTACCTATTTGGGAACTAGCCGCTAACTATACTGGCTGTATGATTGGATATCATGCTATTCCGGTAATTACAGATAGCTATATAAAAGGCATTAGAGATTATGATGCTAATTTGGCATTAGAAGCCATGATAAACTCTGCAAATCAAGATCATTTAGGTTTATCCTCATATAAAAAAAATGGCTTTATTGCTGCTTCTGACGAACCAGAATCTGTCTCAAAAAATCTAGAATATTCTTATGATGATTGGTGTATTGCAGTGCTTGCAGATTCTTTAAAAAAAGAAGAAATCTCAACTATTTTTTATAAGCGAGGCCAATATTACAAAAATTTATTTGATCCTTCTACTGGATTTTTTAGAGCTAAAAAAAGTCATACTTGGTTTGCTCCATTTAAAGCTGAAGAAGTTAATTTCAATTATACAGAAGCTAATGCATGGCAATACTCTTTATTTGTTCCTCAAGATATTAGTGGTCATATTAAACTTATGGGCGGCGCAAAAAACTATGAGAAACACTTAGATAATATGTTTAATGCATCAAGTAAAACTTCTGGTAGAGAACAACCTGATGTTACTGGCTTAATTGGGCAATATGCACACGGGAATGAACCAAGCCATCACATGGCTTATTTATATAATTATATAGGAGCTCCTCATAAAACGCAAAAAATAGTTAGGAAGATTTTAGACGAGCAATATACTCATCTACCAGATGGATTATCTGGCAATGAAGACTGTGGGCAAATGTCAGCTTGGTATGTACTAAGTGCAATGGGGTTTTATTCAGTAACTCCAGGACTTAATTATTATACAATTGGGACACCTCTTTTTAAAAAGGCCACGCTTAATTTAGAAAATGGGAATACATTTACAATAAGTGCAGAGAATATCTCTAAAAAAAATATCTACATCCAATCTGCTACTTTAAATGGAGAAATATTTGAGACTAGTTTTATTAAACACGCTGACATTATTAAAGGAGGGAATTTAATCTTTAAAATGGGCAGTGTGGCTAGCAATTGGGGAAGTAAAAGCATTCCAATATCTGAAATTACAAAAGATGAAATAGTACCTGTCCCTTATTTTCAAGCAGAGAGTCAGACATTTACTGAAAAGCTAAGTATTATATTAGGATCAGCTGTTGGCGGAGATATTTATTACAGCATTAATAATGATAAAGAAAGAATATATGAAGCTCCAATAGTCATTACTAATAATGTTAATATAAGCTGTCGTATTAAAAAAGGAGAAAAATGGAGCAAAAAAGTTTCTGCTAAATATTACAAAACTGACAATACAAAGTCTATAAAAATAGAAAGTGTATATGCAAATCAATATGCAGCAGCAGGAGATAAAACACTTATTGATCATTTAAGAGGAGGGGGGAATTATCGAACTGGGAACTGGCAAGGATACAGAGAAAATTTAAGTGTTACTATTGATCTAGGAAAAGAAAAAGAAATTTCTAAAATTAGCCTCGGGTGTATGCAAGATATTAAGTCTTGGATTTTCTTCCCTAAAGAAGTAACCTATTTTGCTTCTTTAGATGGAGAAAATTTTATACCCTTAGGTAATATACAAACTAGTTTCCCAGACAGTTTAGAAGGTAGTTTTATTAATGATTATACATTAAACACTTCAAAAACCAAAGCCCAATATATTAAACTAGAAGCATCCAATTATGGCCTTTGCCCTGATTGGCACTTAGGTGCTGGTGGTAAAACATGGCTTTTTGTAGATGAAATAATAATAAAATAATATGGCGAAAAATAAATACCTTTTCCCTTTTATAGCTCTTACTTCTCTTTTCTTTTTATGGGGCTTTCTTACTGTATTAGTTGATTTTTTAATCCCCAGATTAAAAGAAATTTTTACACTGACTTATTTTCAAGCCGGATTGGTACAGTTTGCTTTTTTTATGGCCTACTTCTTGCTATCTATTCCTGCCGGATTTATCCTATCTAAAATTGGATATAAGAAAGGAATCGTTTTAGGGTTACTTACAATGGCCATCGGATGTTTCTTATTCTACCCTGCTGCTGAGTTTCGAACTTTTAGTATTTTTTTAATAGCTTATTTCATTTTAGCTGGAGGGATGACTATCTTGCAAGTAGCGGCTAATCCTTTTGTCGCAGTATTAGGAGATCCAAAAGGAGCATCAAGCAGGCTCAATTTAGCACAAGCATTTAACTCATTAGGGACAGCTATTGCTCCAGCAATTGGAGCTTCATTTTTGTTAAGTGATAGTATAAAAACTAATACTGAAATAAATATTTTAAGTGAAATTGAAAAATCTGCTTATTATATTAAAGAAGCTATAGCTGTTCAAACACCATTCATTATATTGTCTCTTTCTATTGTTGCTTTAGCTATAATATTTACATTCATAAAATTACCTGCTATTATGAAAAAAGTAAGTAATCATGGGTATAAAGAAGTCCTTAAAAATAAAATCTTATTAATGGGTGCATTTGCAATTTTAGTTTATGTCGGAGCAGAAGTTACAATCGGAAGTTATTTAGTTAATTATTTTATTGATATGGATATTCACTTAATTATCCAAAATACTACATGGATGAATAATCTTGCTGTAACTATTCTAAATGCTGATCTTTTAAACTTAGACAAAAGAGCAATAGTTGGAGCTTTTGTTACATTTTATTGGACTGGAGCTATGATAGGAAGATTTATTGGAGCTTATTTAACAAATAAAAATAATCCATCGAAAATTTTACTCTTTTTTTCCATAGGTGCACTAATATTAATTCTTATTTCGATTAATACAATTGGGCTAATCTCGATGTGGAGTATCCTAGCTGTAGGCTTATTTAACTCTATCATGTTCCCAACTATATTCACCTTATCTATTCAAAATATAAACGAATTAAAACCACAAGCTTCTGGCATACTATGCACAATGATAGTAGGGGGTGCTATTATACCTCCTCTTTATGGATTATTAACAGACCTTTCTGGATTTAAAATAGCAATGCTACTACTTTTAGCCTGCTATGGATATATCTATTATTTTGCCAAATACTCATCAAATAATTTATCTTAATCAATTATTTGAAGTAACTTCTAATCTACAATTATAGATTTCTGAATCTCTCCCAATTCAGTAACGACCTTAACAGTATATACGCCTGGATTTAATTTTGACGTATTTACCCTAACTAAAGTAGCATTATTTACATCTTCACTTATAACGATACGCCCTAAATAATCTATTATCTGATAAGAAGAGATTGTTGTTGCATCAACATGTAGATTTAATTGATTATTACATGGATTGGGATATATTATGAATTGTTTACTTGATAGATCTTCAGTTGATGCCGTCATACAAGCTAATGCATCATACGTCATGTCTGAAAAATTAATAAAACAAACATAGTCTATACTGTCAATAAAAGGATTTCGATTACCCTGTAGAGAATCAATAAAATCATTTCTTGCAATCTCCCAATTATCTGGAGGATCTTGAAAATGCCATTGCTTCAAGATCATCTGATCTTGACTTGACGGAAGGGCCCAACTATTGCCACTTATTGTTGTGTAGCAAATAGCTTCATACATAATAGCTCTTGCTGCATCTCCTTTATGCCTATCTCTTGGTTCAAACACAGTCTCCCCATTAGCATTAGTCCCAAGTTTACATGCTAAAAAAGATGACGTTTGATTAACAACCTCACCTAACGGTTTATTACTCCTTAAAATATTTGCAGAGTTTAGATTTGCTGGGAATAGATGATGATAATCACTGTATTCTGGCAATGAATAAGCTGGATTAGTAGGCATCCAACTATGACAATATGTATGTTCTCTACTATATCCATTTGCCGTAAAATCAAATGGCTCATTATATATTTTATTTTCACCACTATATACACAAGTAACAACTCGCCTATCTTCTGTTGTGTCTCTAGCTTCAAAAAATGCAATCATTAAATCATCGTAATAACTATAATATTGCGTTTGATGAGGGTTAATTAATGCATGTAAATCATTCATAAATGTACTAGACGCTGTACTTAAATTACTGTAATAAGAGGCAGGCATCATTGAGTTAGGAGTTACAACATCTCCAACTAAAGGTGTGTTTGTAAGATAATTTCGGAAATTATCTGGGCCATTATAGCTATATATAGCAAAATAATAGTTTGTGCCTGCAATAATATTATTAGGAGAAAAAGATGTTGCATTGCTGCTAAAAACTACTTGAGCATCACCAATAATATCCCCTCTTTGATAAACAGTCCCGTCTATAGGGGCTCCTGTTATTGGAGATCCTTTCTTTCTTAAAACTAAATAGCCTTCAACTGAATCTGTTGGAGAAAAAGCAGCATTCATCTTATACGTTTTTACATTTGAAAATAGTAAGTTTATTGGCTGATCTGTAGGTTCTGTTGCTAGATTTCCACCAATACCATAAAGGTTAATGATATATGTAGATTCATCCATATCATTACTAATAATATTCAAAACAGCATTCCTTGTTCCAGTAGCAGAAGGCGTAAAACTCAATAATAAATCTGCAGAATCATTAGCAGCTACATTTGGGGGAAAAGAAACTAACCCAAAATCAGCTGCATTTGTTCCAGAAATAGTAGCAGAAGAAATCTGTAATGTATCTAAAGTTCCAAGATTCTCAATTAAAAGTGTTATTGGTATTGTTGTTAATACTGGAGCATCTACAATATAAGTCTCTCCACTAATTATAGTAGATCCTCCCGCCTTCACATTTATTTCCTGAGCTGGTGTTGCTGCGCCAACATCAATACTTACATCATCTATTCCAATATTTCCAGTTACTTTATTTGTATATATAAATCGTATAAATCTTGTTGTTGATTGCGGGGTATCTGTAAATGGCATATAAGTTGCATTTGGAGGAGAGGTATGTTCATGTAGAGTTGTCCAAGTAACACCAAAATCAGACTCTTCTATCGTAAAAGTTCCACCTGAGAACCCGTTTCCTGTAAGATAGTATGTTAAATCTCCAGGATTACTATTAATATTTATGATCAGATAATCTCCAGTGCCATCAAATTTCATTGCTGGAGGTGTATTCCCAGAAGCTGTGTAAAAATTTGTTCCTGACTCTGTCCATCCATTTGGCAAATTAACAGTTGGGAAACTCCAACTAGTTGGTAAAATAGCTTGCGAATAAGATGCTAATGTTAAAAAAACAACACTTACAATTAAAATTATTTTTTTCATAGTTATATTATTTATATTAAAAATTAAATCTTGCTGATAAATTAACCCTTCTACCTAGTCCAAAAAATACAGAAGCTGATTTTGCATCAAAATCCTTTAAATCTAATGCTTGGTAGCCTGCATTATTTTGTGCATCAGAAATATAAATCTCATTAAGAAGATTAAGAATACTAAGCTTAACGTCTAATTTATGCTTATCTGATAATTTTATTTTATAGCCACAATGTAAATCTACTAATTGATATGCAGGAATTTTCCAACTTTCTCTGCCTGCATTATCCCCGCTTAAAGTCCCTGCATCAAAATCAGAATAATAATCAGAAAAATATGTTCCTCTTAGTTTAATATACGAATTATACGTTGGCTCATATCTAATACTTAAACCATATTGTGTTTGTGCTGCATCACCAACATGAACACCATTTGCATTATACCTTAATGTATCTAAGTTAGCAAAGCCTTCCTCTGATGGAGAATTATTGCTACTATTAAGTATGACAGCTTCTCCCCCAGAAGTCCAAATCCAATCCCCTATAGAAAGCAGCCCTTCAATACTAATTTTTTTATTGTATTTATATGCCCAATCTAATTCTAACCCTTTATGTCTGGCATCCATTGGAACCACATCTGAATAAGTTATATTATCAATACTTTCTGAAACCACTGCCGGTTTATTTTTCCAAACAGTAAAATATGTATTTATATTTGCTGAAAATAAAGATGACCTAAAAGAATACCCCCCTTCAATTGCCTTAACTTCTTCATTTTTAATATATTGTTGTAATGTATTGCTTCTTGTATAAATATTATCAAATCTAGGTGCTTTTGAAATATAACCAGTATTAAAAAATATATTATTATACTCATCTAGATTAATATTTGCTCCCATCTTTGCTGTATAGCCTCTTATCCACTTCCAATCAGTTGCAGCATATTTAGCTTCTTTAGAAAGAGAATTATAGACTTTGCCATTATGATGTATCTCATCATAAGTCAGCTGTTTCTTGCCATCAATTTCAATAATTGATGTCCCTAATGCTTCATAATATGTTGTATCATCAAGAACTAAATCTTTTTTCTTGAAATAATCTATTCTTTTATAAGCAGAATTAGAAGCAGAAATATTAATAAAGGCACTCAAAATCCCATGACTATACTCAGCTTGAGAAAACACTCCACTCCACTTTACAATCCCGTCATAATGATAATCAATAATATCCCCCACTCTTTTAATAGCTGAATTCTGTGTTTTATCTTTATACTGACCAGCCTTATCCACATTAATTGCATAATCTGCACCTAATAGATCATAAATTTCACTATAATGTTCTCCTTTATAATAACGCATATCTATACCTCCTGAGAGAGCTACCTTATCATTTGCTTGATAATTCAATGTAGACAATCCTCCATACCAATAATGATTATTTATTGATGATTGCAAATAACTTTCTGTTTTATGTTCCGTGTCCGAATACTCACTAATTATAGGAGGGAAAAGACCTGATCCAATATTTGCATCATATGCTTCTTGCAAGTCTACTTGTCCATTTTTTTCTCCAAGTCCTGCTCCTCTTGTACCCCCACCATTTCCAATAGATGCATATAAAATATTAGAAACATAAAACCTGTCATTCACAGTCCAAAAATCCCTTAAAGAAAATTGAGGCTTATGATAGTAATTTTGTCTTGTATTTAAAGTCTCTCTATTATGAATGGTGTCACCATTATTATCTAAAGACCATCTATCTAGATATCCCCAATGCTCATTATAACTAATCCCCTTATTTGAAATTCTTCCAGTAAAATTTGATGTATCCCCCAGTGAACGAGCAATAGTAGTGTCAAAAGCAGAAATCCTATTTTTATATGTTCGCTGCCCATGTCTCTGTGGAGCTCCCATTGCTGATATGCTTAAGATATGATTACCTATCTCTTTTTGGATTTTAGCATAATAGAAATATCCTTCACTCCATGTTTCATCTACAAAACCATTTCCTCTTTTGTAAGAGCCAGCTAAAGTAAACCCCCAACCCTTTTCAAGCCTCCCAGAATTATAGCCTACTGTTGTGCGTAATTTTCCATAGCTCCCCACAGATTGCTTGATTGTTCCACCAGCTTTATTTCCTGTTCCTTTTGTAAGAATATTCATAGTACCGCCAACAGAAGGAATTGCAATTTTAGAAGCTCCTAATCCTCTTTGTACCTGAATATTTGAAGTAACAGCATCCAGTCCAAACCAATTACTCCAATACACCCAGCCATTTTCCATATCATTAACTGGAACGCCATCAATCATGACAGCAACGTTTCTTTGATTAAAGCCTCTAATTGTAATTCTTGCATCTCCATCACCACCTCCACTTTGAGTAGCATAAACTCCTGGAGTGGAGTTAAGAACCATAGGTATATCTTGAGAAGCTAATTCTTCACTAATCTTTTTCATAGGAATAGTAGAAAATGCAACAGGCGTTTCTCTATCTATGGCAATATCAGCAACCACCTGAACTTCATTTAGTAAAACTGTTTCTAAATTGAAATTTAGTACTTGGGGATTTAAACCAACAATAACGGTTTTACTAATTTCTTGATACCCTACATAAGAGACTTTTAAAACTCTCTCTCCAGCTTGAATAGTAAAAGAATAATTTCCTTCAAAATCTGTTGCAGTCCCCATTCCTTTTCCGTAAATAATAGTTGCGCCAATTAAAGCCTCTCCGGTATTTGCATCTGTAATAGATCCGCTGATTTTAGTTTGAGCATAGCTCCCGTATACTATAAAAAATACTGCTATTAAAACTATTATTCTCTTCATAATATTAGTAAAAAAATGCTGATGTAAACATCAGCATTATAGTATTAATGATCTCTTTAATTATTTAACTATTAACTTATCATTAACATGCCTTCCATCAAAGAAATTTATAGTTATAATATATTTTCCTTTTGCAAGATTAGCGGTAATAATTGCATTAGACTGTGTTGTCAAAACCGTCTCTCCTAACATATTAATAACTTCGATTTTCATAATTTTTTCAGTTGCTCTTACAATAACTGCAGAGTTATGCTGTGCAGGATTAGGGTATATAACATAAGAAATATTTTTAGCTTCATCTATTGTGGTAGCATTTTGACAATCACACGCATGATTTCCCAAATATAGCCAAGTATTCTCAGGTAATGAATCCCATTCCAAGCTTGGGTCAAATGCATCAATCCCATTAATATCCCCTTTTAAAACAGTGCTTTTTCTAATTAAGGTGTGATCGTTAGTCCACCAAGTACCACTAGCATCTGACCAAGCTTCACCAGGGTCTTCGCCTATTCTTCCAAATACATCAACAATTGTAGTTCCACCATTCTTTGTTAAAACTATTGCATCATTACCATTCATATGCATTGGTGTGGGGTAAGATCCATTTGGCTCTGCTAAATCTCCTAAAGCAACAAGTATTGGATCACAATAACCAAACTGTGCAGTAGGATCTGTCTCTCCATTAGTTAACACAAACGCATCACCTGGAGCTAACATTCCACTTAATGTAGTAACACCTCCTCCACTAGAATTTGTTGCGCCATTTGAGAATCTTTCAACACGATAATCACTTAAATCGATTGTTGCTGTTGTTGGATTATAAATCTCAATTGCTTTATTTTGACTTGATCCTTCTACATACTCAGAGAAGAATAAATCGGAACAATCAAAAACCTGAGCATTCAAAGAAGCTGTAGCAATCAGAGCTAATAATAGTAAACTTTTTTTCATATTTTAATTAATTATTATTTATGCCGCTAATCTACAAAAACTATCATAAAATATTTTACAAAATATATTAAATAACTTTTATCTTTGAAGAAAGATAGAACCATAAATATGGAAAAGAACATTGCAACATTTGAAGAGTACAAAAAAGAATATGATAAAAGCGTGACTAATCCAGAAGTTTTTTGGGAAGAAAAAGCACGGAATTTTATTTGGAGAAGGAAATGGGACAATATACTTAGCTGGGATTTCACTAAAGCAGAAATAAAATGGTTTGAAGGAGGCAAGCTTAATATTACTGAAAACTGTTTAGATCGTCATCTAGAAAAAATAGGGAATCAAACTGCTATAAAATGGATTGCAAATAATCCAAGTGAAAAGAGTAAATCTATTTCTTATAAAGAACTACACTTAGAAGTTTGTAAGTTTTCGAATGTATTAAAAAATAATGGGGCAAAAAAAGGTGATAGAATTTGCATTTATATGCCAATGGTCCCAGAGCTTGCAATTGCTGTTTTGGCTTGTGCCAGGATTGGAGCTATTCATTCTGTTGTCTTTGCAGGTTTCTCAGCAAAATCACTTTCTGATCGAATTAATGATGCTAGTTGCACTATTTTAATCACTGCTGATGGAAGCTTTAGAGGAGAAAAAGTTATTCCACTAAAAAACATTTCTGATGAGGCAATGGACTCTACTCCTTCTGTTAAGAGATGTATTGTTTTGGAACGAACAAAAAGCAAAATAAACATGCAAAAGATAAGAGATGTTTGGTGGCATAATGAAATGAAAAAAGCAGATGAAGATTGTTCTATTGAAATGATGAATTCAGAAGATCCCCTTTTTATTTTATACACTTCAGGTTCTACAGGTAAACCAAAAGGCATTCAACATTCTATCGCAGGCTATATGATTTATACAGAATTTTCATTCAGAAATGTATTTCAATATAGCGAAGGAGATATTTATTGGTGTACTGCTGATATTGGCTGGATTACAGGGCACTCTTATATTCTTTACGGGCCGCTTCTATCTGGAGCAACAACAATGATGTTTGAAGGGGTTCCTTCTTATCCAGATAGTGGTAGGTTCTGGAAAATTATTGAAGACAATAACGTCAATATCTTTTACACTGCACCAACTGCAATTAGAGCATTAGAAGCAAAAGGAATGGAATTTGTAAAGCCTTATGATTTGTCTTCTTTAAAAGTTTTAGGCACAGTTGGGGAGCCCATTAATGAAGATGCTTGGCATTGGTACAATAAAGAAATTGGGAATAGAAATGCCCCAATAGTAGATACCTGGTGGCAAACTGAAACAGGGGGCATTATGATATCTAACCTTGCAGGTGTAACTCCAGGAAAACCAACATTTGCAACGCTCCCATTACCAGGTATTCAGCCATGCCTAGTAGATGAACAAGGGAATGAGATCAAAGGAAATTCAGTTAAAGGAAGGCTATGTATAAAATATCCATGGCCTGCAATGGCACGCAGCATTTATGGCAATCATGAAAGATTTAAAAACACTTATTTTAATGCTTTTAAAAATAAATATTTTACAGGAGATGGATGTCTAAGAGATGAAAATGGCATGTATCGAATTACAGGCAGAGTAGATGACGTACTAATTGTATCTGGGCATAATTTGGGAACTGCTGAAATCGAGAGCGCTATAGATCAGCATAAAAATGTATGTGAAACTGCAATTGTCGGCTATCCTCATCCAATAAAAGGGAATGGGATATATGCATATGTCATTTGCCATAAAAAACCTAAAAATAAGGATGCTTTAAGAATAGAAATAAATGAGCTCCTAACAAAAGAAGTTGGCCCTATCGCAAAAGCTGATAAAATTCTGTTTGTAAGCTGCTTGCCTAAAACACGTTCCGGGAAAATAATGAGAAGGATTCTTAGAAAAATTGCAGAAGGTGAAACGGAAAACCTTGGCGACACAAGTACTCTTTTGGATCCTGCTATAGTAGAAGAAATCAAAAAATTAGTACAATAATCATTTTCTAAATCAGTTTATCTATTTTTGTCCCCATGTCAGATAGTTTAATCATCATCCCAACTTATAATGAAAAAGAAAATATTGAAAAGATAATTCGTCAGATATTTTCTTTAGAGAAATCTTTTCATATTCTAGTAGTAGATGACGGATCTCCTGATGGGACTTCTATTATTGTTAAGAAATTACAAAATGAATTTTCTGAAAAACTTCATATCCAAGAACGAACTCAAAAGTTAGGATTAGGGAGTGCTTATATTCATGGATTTAGATGGGCTTTAAATAGAACTTATCAGTTTATTTTTGAAATGGATGCGGATTTCTCACATAACCCTAATGACTTAATTAGGCTTTATGATGCAAATACAACTCAAGGAGGAGATTTGTCAATTGGCTCAAGATATGTAAAAGGAGTAAATATTGTCAATTGGCCAATGACTAGGCTGCTAATGTCGTTTTTTGCATCCAAATATGTAAAGTTAATTACTGGAATGCCTATTCATGATTCAACTGCTGGATTTAAATGCTACAAAAGAGAAGTTCTACAAACTATAAATCTTAACAAGATTCAATTTGTAGGTTATGCTTTCCAAATTGAAATGAAATTTAAAGCCTGGAAGTATGGATTTAACATTATAGAAGTTCCTGTGATTTTCACTGATAGAACAGAAGGAGCCTCAAAAATGAGTAGTGGGATTTTTATGGAAGCTGTTCTTGGAGTTATGCAAATGAAACTCAAAAGTATAGTCAGATCCTGGAAAAGATAAATATGCAAATACTTATTAAAAATGCACATATTGTAAATGAAGGAAGTATCTACAAATCAGATCTTTTAATTGAAAATCAGAAAATAAAGGAAATTGATGTTGAAATAATAATTGATGCAGATAAAATCATTAATGCAGAAGGCCTATACTTATTGCCTGGAGTAATTGATGATCAAGTTCATTTTAGAGAGCCAGGCCTAACACATAAAGCAAGTATCTATACAGAAAGTAAGGCAGCTGTAGCTGGAGGGATCACCTCTTTCATGGAAATGCCAAATACTAAACCTCAATCATTAACACAAAAATTATTAGAAGAGAAATATCTAATTGCCTCTGAAACATCAATTGCTAATTATTCATTCTTTATGGGGGCTAGTAATGACAATTTAGAAGAGGTATTAAAAACAGATCCTAAAACTGTTGGAGGAATAAAAATTTTTATGGGCTCATCTACAGGAAATATGCTGGTGGACAGCAAAGATGTATTAGAAAAAATTTTCTCTCAATCACGAATGTTAATTGCAGTGCATTGTGAAGACGAATCAATTATTAAACAAAATATTGAATCAGCTAAAAAAGAATATGGAGAGAATGTGCCTATTTCTGAACATCCAAAAATCAGAAGTGCTGAAGCTTGTTATAAATCTTCATCTCTAGCTGTAGCATTAGCAAAAAAATATAATACGCGTCTTCATGTTTTTCATCTTTCTACTGCGCAAGAAATAGAACTTTTTGATAATTCAATACCTCTCCAAGATAAAAAGATTACAGCTGAAGTTTGTATTCATCACCTTTGGTTTGATGATAAAGATTATACAGAAAAAGGAGCTCTTATTAAATGGAATCCAGCAATAAAAACAAAAAGTGACAAAGAGGCTTTACTACAAGGGTTATTAGATGGAAATATCGATGTAATTGCTACTGATCATGCCCCACATACTTTTGAAGAGAAGTCAGACACTTACTTTAAATCGCCATCAGGAGGCCCACTTGTACAGCATGCGCTTCCTGCAATACTAGAATTTGTAAAGCAACAGAAAATGAGCTTAGAAAAAGTTGTAGAAAAAATGTGCCATAATCCTGCAATTTGTTTTAACGTAGAAAAAAGAGGTTTTATAAGAAAAGGATATTTTGCTGATTTAGTCCTAATAGACCTAAATAATCCTTGGAAAATTAATAAAGAAAACATTTTATATAAGTGTGGCTGGTCTCCTTTTGAAGGGGAAATATTTAATTCTAAAATTACTCATACCTTAGTGAATGGACATATTGCATATAAAAATGGTTCATTTGATGAAAGTAAAAAAGGAATGAGGCTAACCTTTGACAAATAAAAACATAAAAAAAGACAACCTAAGTTGTCTTTTTTTTATTCTAAATAAGCATTACTTACTCAGCTACTTCTTCAGTAGCTTCAGCTTCTTCAGTAGCTTCAGCTTCTTCAGCAGCAGCAGTGTCTTCAACTACAGCTTCTTCAACTACAGCTTCTTCAACTACAGCTTCTTCAGTTGCAGCTTCTTCAGTTGCAGTCTCTCCACCTCCACAAGCAGTGAAAGCAAACATTGCCCCAGCAACAAATAAATAAATTAATTTCTTCATGACTTCTATTTTTGTATTGGTTAATAATTCAGGCAAATATACATAATTCCCTTATTATTTTACAATATATTTGCTTTATGAAGTTATATTTATCAATACTATTATGTTTATTCTTAGCATGTAAAGAGCAAAAAGAAAATATACCTCAAGGAATTCTTCTCAAAAAAAATTTTGGTGTCATATTAAAAGATATCCATTTAGAAGAGGCTAAGTTTGAATTACAAAAAAACAAAGGCATGCAAAATACTAAAAATAAGCTTGAACATTCTTATAATCTAATTTACATAAAGCATCAGATATCTGAAGAAATATTTAAAAAAAATCTCAGATTTTACGCTAACAATCCAGATAAATTAGAGGAAATATATTCCACTGTTTTAGAACAGTTAACTAATGAGCAATCTAGATTAGGTCAGTAATAAACCAATCAGAATATTTTTTAATTGTACTATTTATTTCTGTAAATTTAAATCCAATTGCTTTTTCAATTTTAGCAGAAGAAAACCTTCTATTTCTCATAGCATTATTAGCTGTTTCTTTTGTTAATAGCGGCCTTCTTCCTGAAAAAAAAGAAAGAATTGCTTCTACCCTCCAAGCTATTTCTTTAATAAAAGGGGTAACTTTAATAGTTGCTTTTGGCCTTTTGAAATTTACAGCAATCATATCAAAGCAATCTCGGTATTTTAAATTTGCACCATTTACAATAAATCTCTCATTATTAATGTCAGAAAACAATAGATGGAGTAATGATTCTGCAACATCATCTACATCAACATAACCTGTACTTCCGCTAGTATAATATTTTAGTCCATTATAGATTTTTTGAAAAATTTGAGAACTTCCTTTTTGCCAGTCACCGGGGCCTAAAATAACTGACGGATTTACAATCACCGCATCCAACCCCTCAGCTACTGCTCGCCAAACCTCTTGCTCAGCATAATATTTACTGATCGCATAATTACTGTCTGACTTACTGGATTTAAAATAACACTCTTCATCTACTATCTTTTCATTAGAATTACTGCCTAAAGTAGCAATAGAACTAATATATCCTAATTTCTTAATTTTATGTGATAATGCTACATTAACAATATTTGCAGTTCCCTCAATATTTACTTTTTTTAAAAGGTCAAGATCAGAAGGTGCAAAAGAAACCAAACCAGCACAATGCAAAATCATGTCACAATCTTTGACCCCAAGCTCCAATGATGGAATGTCATTTATATCTCCAACAACCCAATTTATTTGAGCAAATAAATCAGCTGAATTATAGTATGTAAAAATACGTTTACAGACTTCTAAAGATGAAGATGCTCTTTTTAGCGCCTTAAATTCTTTCCCCTGTTGACATAATTTTAGCAAAATATATGATCCTACCAATCCACTCCCTCCTGTAACAAATATCATAACACAAAGATACATTTAGTTAGTAGTTATCACTTATATGCAAACAGCTTTTAGCATATAAATCTAATAATTTTTCTATTTTTGAAAAAAATAAGCAATGAACTTTGTAGAAGAATTAAGATGGAGAGGAATGATACACGATATCATGCCAGGAACTGAGGAGCAATTTGCAAAAGAAATGACTTCTGCTTATATTGGTTTTGACCCTACATCTAACTCGCTTCATATTGGTAGTTTAGTACAGATTATGATATTAGTGCACTTACAAAAATCAGGGCACAAACCTTTTGCTTTAATTGGAGGTGCGACAGGAATGGTTGGCGACCCTTCAGGAAAAAATAAAGAAAGAAACCTCCTAGATGAAAAAATATTACATGATAATCTTGATTCTGTACAGAAACAATTAGAGAAATTCCTTGATTTTGATTGTGGTGAGAATTCTGCTGAAGTTGTAAATAACCACGATTGGATTAAACAAATTACATTTTTAAATTTTATTAGAGATGTTGGGAAGCATATCTCAATTAATTATATGTTAGCTAAAGATTCGGTCAAATCACGATTAGATACGGGAATGAGTTTTACCGAATTCTCATATCAATTAGTACAAGGATATGATTTTTACTGGCTTTGGAAGAACAAAAATTGCAAAGTGCAATTGGGAGGATCTGATCAGTGGGGAAATATTGTAACTGGAACAGAACTTATTAGACGTAAAGGAGAAGGGCAAGCATTTGCAGTTACCACTCCTCTTATTAAAAAAGCAGATGGTGGCAAGTTTGGAAAAACAGAAAGCGGAAATATTTGGCTTGATAAAACAAAAACTTCTTGCTATAAATTTTACCAATTCTGGCTAAATTCTTCTGATGAAGATGCTAAAAATTACATAAAGATTTTCACCCTTAAAAATCAAGAAGAAATTGCTAAGCTTACCTCAAAACATGAATCAGAGCCTCATTTAAGAATATTACAGAAAGAAATTGCTAAAGAAGTAACTATACGTGTACATAGTAAAGAAGATTTAGAAATGGCAATAAAAGCATCTTCTATACTATTTGGGAAATCAACTTCTAAAGATTTAAAAAGCTTAGATGAAAATACTTTCCTATCTGTATTTGAAGGAGTACCTCAGTTTCAAATAACTAAAGCAGATCTAAGATCAGGAATTTTAGATTTTCTTGCCGAAAAAACAAAAATCTTTGCAAGTAAAGGCGATGCAAGAAGAATGATTAAATCTAACGCTGTAAGTATTAATAAAGATAAGATTACAGAAAATTTTGAATTATCAGAAAATGATTTACTAAACGGAAAATATATTTTAGCACAAAAAGGTAAAAAGAACTATTTTCTGATTATTGTTTCTTAATTTTCCTCAAGGCTTTCTCCATTTCTTTATATCTCTGACTGCCAAAAATAATAGTTCGTCCATTTGACAGGAAGATTTTTAATCCTTTATTCCCACTTACAGTATATGACTTTCCTTGAAATCCATATTTTATTCCCCATCCCCCTTGATCAAAAGGGCTGTATTGGACAGTCTCTATGTTTTTGATTTGCTTTGCTTTTATCATATAAACTTTGAGATGAAATGGAAAAAATTGATAATACAGTCCCTCTGGATTTATTTTTATTCTTAATTCCAAAAGAAAAAATAAGAGGAGTATTAATAATATCATTAACACATAATTATAGCCTACAGGGTTATTATCAAAGAAGATCATAGGTGTAATTAGAGAAAATAATAAAATAAGCCACAGCCACCATTGTCTAAACTTTTGATTTTCTTCAAATAAATAATGCATCACTTCATTATTTTTTTGCATTAATAATATTTTACATAATTTGCAAAAAAGTGAGGAATTGTTTGGATCCCTTTTAAGTAGTTGAAGATCCCATAATGCTCATTTGGAGAATGGATTGCATCCGAATCTAATCCAAAACCAAGTAAGATAGATTTAACTTCTAATTCTTTCTCAAAAAGCGCTACAATAGGAATACTGCCTCCACTTCTAACAGGAACAGGTTTTTTTCCATAAGTAGTTTCCATAGCTTTGCTTGCTGCCAAATATGCAGGAATATCAGTTGGAGAAACATAAGGCTCTCCTCCATGATGAGGTCTTACCTTAACTCTTACTGAATCTGGAGCAATGCTCTTAAAATAGTTAGTAAATTTCTTTGTGATTTCTTCATCTGATTGATTAGGGACTAATCTCATAGAGATTTTTGCAAATGCTTTAGATGCAATAACTGTCTTAGCTCCTTCTCCAGTATATCCTCCCCATATACCATTAACATCTAAAGTTGGTCTTATTCCTGTCCTTTCCATTGTTGTAAAACCTTCTTCTCCATGAATATCTGAAAGATCAAGCTCTTTTTTATATTGATCTAAAGAGAAAGGAGCTCTTGCAATATCAGCTCTTTCATCTTCTGATAAATCTAGAACATCATCATAAAATCCAGGAATAGTAATGCGATTATCTTTATCTTTCATGCTTGCAATCATTTCACACAAAATATTAATAGGATTTGCAACTGCACCTCCATACAGCCCGGAATGTAAATCCCGATTAGGACCTGTAACTTCTACCTCAAGATAACTCAACCCTTTAAGTCCTGTAGTAATAGATGGCGTATCATTTGAAATAACTCCAGTATCTGAAATTAAAATAGTGTCCGATTTTAGTCTCTCTTTATTTTCTTTTACAAAAACTCCTAAGTTTTCTGATCCAACCTCTTCCTCTCCCTCAATCATAAATTTCACATTGCATGATAAGGTCCCAGTATTCATCATAGTTTCAAAAGCCTTTACATGAGAATAAAACTGCCCCTTATCATCACATGCCCCTCTGGCAAAAATTGCTCCATCAGGATGTTTATCTGTTTTTTTAATAACTGGTTCGAAAGGCCCACTATCCCATAATTCCAAAGGATCTGCAGGCTGAACATCATAGTGTCCATAAATTAATACTGTTGGCAAACTAGAATCAATAATCTTTTCTGCATAAACAATTGGATGTCCTGCAGTTTTACAAACCTCTACATTATCTGCCCCTGCATCAGTTAATGATTTTGCAACTGCATTAGCACAATTTGCTACTTCTTTAGTATATTCTGGATCTGCAGAAATAGAAGGAATTCTTAATAGTTCTATGAGTTCAGCAATAAACCTCTCTTTGTTTTCACTTATGTATTTGTTAATATGTTCCATTTTATTATCTTATTAATATCTTCCCAGTCATTTCTTCTGGGACTTCTAATTCCATTATTTTTAATATTGTAGGAGCAATATCTCCTAACTTTCCATTTTCAATCTTTTCAAAGCCTGTATTAATTGCAAAACAAGGGACAGGATTAATACTATGTGCAGTATTTGGTGACCCATCAGCATTTATTGCAAAATCAGCATTCCCATGATCTGAAATAATAAGAAGTGCATAGTTATTTTTCTTTCCTGATTCAACCACCGTTTTGACACATTTATCTACTGCTTCCACTGCGTTGATTATTGCATTATAATCTCCAGTATGCCCAACCATATCAGCATTTGCAAAATTTAGGCATATAAAATCTGCTTCCCTTTTTTCTAATTCTGACACAATATTTGAAGTAACTTCTAGTGCACTCATCTCAGGCTGTAAATCATAAGTTCTAACTTTTGGGGAATTTACCATTAAGCGCTTTTCACCAATAAATTCTTTTTCCCTTCCTCCTGAAAAGAAAAAAGTAACATGAGGATATTTTTCTGTTTCAGCAATTCGAATTTGATTTTTACTATTCTGCTCCAAAACCTCTCCTAAAGTATTTTTAATATTTTCCTTATCGTAAATTACATGTATATTTTTAAAATCTTCATCATAATTTGTAAGGGTAGTATAATGTAAATCCAACGTCTTCATTTCGAATTCTAGCATGTCTTTCTGCGTCAATACTACGGTAATTTCTCTGCATCTATCGGTTCTGAAATTAAAACAGATCACGGCATCACCTTCTTTTATTTTCGTAATTGGCTTATCGTTTTCATCAACTGAAATGATTGGCTTGATAAACTCATCTGTTACTCCATTATTATAAGATTTTTGAATAGATTCAGATAGATTCTTAGATTTTTCTCCCTCACCATTTACCATCAAATTAAAAGCTAATTTTATCCTTTCCCATCTTTTATCTCTGTCCATTGCATAATACCTGCCACAAACAGAAGCAATTTTTGCTCCAAATAAATTTCTCTCTAAATCTTTAATAAAATCTTTTCCACTTTTAGGGTCACAGTCTCTTCCATCTGTAAAGGCATGGATAAAAACATCTTTAACTCCAGCTTTATTTGCAAGTTCACATAATTTATAAAGATGATTTTGATGAGAATGAATTCCACCATCAGAAACTAAGCCAATTAAATGAAGGGGCTTATTCTTTTCTTTTGCATAAATAAAAGATTTTTTTAAATTTTCCATATCTGCGATAGAATTATCATCACAAGCAATATTAATCTTTTGTAAATCCTGATAGACAATTCTACCAGCACCAATATTAAGATGGCCTACTTCTGAATTTCCCATTTGCTCTTTAGGAAGCCCAACATCCTCTCCTGCTGTTAATAGTTCGCAATTAGGGTATTTATTATATAATGAATCGACAAAAGGAGTTCTGGCATTGTGTATGGCATCTGATTTTGTTTTATTGCCATGCCCCCAACCATCTAAAATAATAAGTACTGTTTTTTTACCCGCCATAGACGGACAAAGATAGAAAAAGTAGAGGCTTAATTAGTTAGAAATAGCACGGAAAAAACTAGAGCGCATCTGCTGATAAATTGCATTGTATTTTCCTAAGCGCTCAGGATGAAATTGGACCGCAATCATAAATGGATGAACAGAACTATTCATAACTACAGCCTCAGGCAAGCCATCATATGAACGTGCAATAATCCGTAAATCCTTAGAAATATCTTTAAGTCCTTGATGATGCCAAGAATTAACCATAAAATCATCTTTCCCATCTGGAAAAATCAAAGAAGATGTATCACAAAGTACAATCTCATGCATTACCTCTCCTTTATTACGATGAATAACTCCAGTTCCTAGCTGTGTTGGGATATCTCCATAAAGCGTTCCTCCCATTGCAACATTCATCATTTGCATCCCTCGGCAAACCCCTATAAGTGGTAATTTATTATTAAATGCAAAATCAAATAACTTTCTCTCTAATGTATCTCTTCTAAAATTAATTTTACCGCACAGCTTAATATTACTTGTATCATTATATTCAAGTGGATTTATATCTTCTCCCCCAGTTAAGATAATCCCATCTGCTAAGTCTAATATGCTATCGGTATTCTTAATAGTATAGGCGTCTAAAATAATTACATCTTCAGCTTCTATCCATTTTATATAATTTAAAGATGCTTTAGATAAAATTATTGTTGTTTTTTTTGGCTCTTCTTGGCATGAAGATAGAATAGTCAAGAAAAGTGATACAGCTAAAAATACATAAATTATTTTTTGCATAATACTATTTTTAAAAACAAACTTAAGATTTATTTACTTAAAAGAAGATATCTTTTTAAGATTTATCCTATTCAACATGTAAATATAGACCGCACATCTTATATCTGCTAATTATTATGTTTTTTATTGCAAAAAAGTGCATTTTATTGCAAAAAAGTGCATTTTATTGCAAAAAAATATCATATTTATCCCTTTTTGTATTCTTGTTAAATCACGAAATACACTTATATGCATTTTTACTAAATAATAAAAATCCATAAAATGCACTTTTTTGCAATAAAATGTAATAAAATTACACTAAAAGAAGCATTTTCTGCATTATTTCATCGCTTTCCCATATTTTTTTAATATTAGGAATGCTCATGATACTTTGCATAAGCTCTTCTTGCTTCATTCCAATTTCCCAAGCCTCGGAATAAGGTGTGTTTGTAAAACTAACCATAGAATAAAGAGGAACCCATTTATCTGGATATAGATTAGCAAATTTTTGCTCTATTTTTTTCTGTAATAAAAACTCAGGATCAGCAGTTTTATCCCTCATTACTACATAATTTTGAATTGACAAATCCTGAAGCCCGTCCCCATTAGGCTTTCTATTTTGAGAATATTCAACAAAGCATGATTTTAAATCTTCTCCATGCTTATCTAATAACTCGTCTAATATTCTACAATCTTCAAGACTTGCATTCATCCCTTGACCATAAAAAGGAACCGTTGCATGAGCAGCATCACCTATCAATACAGCCGTGTCATTTATATGCCAAGGATATGTTTTTACAATACCTAGCCCAGAAGTAGGGTTGTTAATCCACTGCTTATACAAATCAGGAACTAAGTCATAAAAATCAGGAAATATATTCCGAAAATAACTCTCCACTTCATTCTTAGAATTTAATCTTTCAAAAGATTTTTCGCCATTTTTTGGGGCAAATAATGTGCACGTAAAACTACCATCTAAATTTGCCAGTGCAATTAACATAAAATCTCCTCTTGGCCAAATATGAAGCGCATTCTTATCTAATAAAAAAGAATTCTTCGGTCCAGCTGCAATATGTAGCTCTTTATAATCATGATCAATTTTTAAATAATTAAATTCATGATCATGATGCTCAACCATTTGCTTCCTAACGGCAGAAAATGTTCCATCTCCACCAATCACTAAATCAGATTGAATTCTTTGTCTTTTATTTGTGATTGTATTTTCAAAAACAACACTTGACTCTTCTAGATCAGCTTCTATACACTTCTCATTAAAATTAAGAGCCGCCCCATTCTCCTCAGCTAACCTCATCATTAATACATTTAATTGAGCTCTAGAAATAGAATAAATAGCCTGTCCTTTATTGCCATATGGCTGTTCTGTTAAGTTTCCTTTTTGATCATGCATTACTCGCTTATACATAGGAATAGCAATTTTCATCACCTCAGCATCTACCCCTACTTTTTTCAATGCCGTCAATCCTCTCTTAGAAAGTGCTAAATTGATAGATTTTCCTGCAGTAATGATTTCTGATCTTAAATCTTTTCTTCTTTCAAAAATAGTAACCTTAAATCCTCTTTTAGTAAGATATAAAGCACACAAAGAGCCTGCCAATCCAGCCCCAACAATTGTAACGTCTTTTCTCATTTATAAAGCATCTTTCAATATAGTGTAAAATTTAAATACGTCCTCAAAGCTATTATAAAGAGGCACAGGCGCTATTCGGATTACATCAGGATCCCTCCAATCTGCAATCACTCCTTTTTCTGTAATAGATCCAAACAATTTCTTATTCCCATTTTCAACCCTAATTGAAAGCTGGCATCCTCTTTCTTTAGGAGTAATGATGCTAATTCTTTCACTATTAATTGTAGACAATAAAAAGAGAAGATAGCCTGTAAGTTCTTTTGATTTATCCAGCAACTTGTCCATTCCTACTTCATCAAAAATGGAAAGTGACGCTCTTATTGCTGCTAAGGATAAAATTGGCGGATTACTTAATTGCCAGCCCTCAGCTGTATTAATAGGAAGAAAACTATCGGGCATCTTAAATCTATCTTCTTTATTATGACCCCACCAACCTGCAAATCTGGGCAAATTACTATGATGATGCTTTTCATGAATAAAAGCTCCTGCAACTGATCCTGGGCCAGAATTTAAATACTTGTATGAGCACCACACTGCAAAATCAACCCCCCATTCATGCAATTCTAGTTTGATATTTCCAGCAGCATGAGCTAAATCAAAACCTACATTTATACCTTTACTGTGTGCTATTTTGGTGATTCTCTCAAAATCAAACACTTGGCCAGTATAATAGTTCACCCCCCCCAGCATTATTAAAGCTATTTCTCCTTCATCTTTTGCTATTATTTCAGCGATATCTTCTGTTCTTATTGAGGATTCCCCATCTCTTGATTTAAGTTTAATAAGCGAACTTGCAGCAGAGAACCCGTGATGCTCTATTTGAGATTCTACAGCATAAATATCTGATGGAAATGCATCTTCTTCAATTATAATTTTATGCTTTTTTGCAGTTGGTCGATAAAAAGAAACCATCATTAGATGAAGATTAACCGTTAATGTATTCATTGCCACTACTTCTGATTGTTTTGCTCCTACAATTCTAGCATAGCTTTCTGTTAAGAATTCATGATACGGCATCCATGGATTTTTAGCCTGAAAATGTCCTTCGACGCCAAAAGTAGCCCAATCATCTAGCTCTTGATTTAAAAAATCCTTTGTTATTTTAGGCTGCAATCCTAGAGAGTTTCCGCACATATAAATATGCTCCTCACCATTTCTCTGTAAAGGGATATGAAATTGATTTCTATAACCTTTTAATTCATCTTTTGCATCTAAATATAATGCAAAATCTAATGTCTCTTTATAGTCCATTGATCTTATAAATAATTGGCCTGCTTGGAGCAGCATCGGAAACAAATGGAGGTATCTGTAAGTTTAATATACAGCTACAATCCTCTAAAGAAGCAGGCGCAAAAATCATTTCTGTAATTGTTTTATTTTTAGTTTTTGCATTGAATTCCTTGTGTTCTGTTTGCCAGAATATATTGTGAGCTGAAAGATTCCCCTCATCTAACAATCTGTCTACAGAAGGAGTGTCAACTAACAAATGCTGGACCCCTAAACTTACAATGTAATGCATTGCATCAATACTAAAAAAAGGAGTAGATAAATTCATGTAATCTCTACTTTTCTTAATTTCAGAATTTGGCAAAGTGCGTATTATTAACCCTCTCAAAAAATGAACGTTTACACCCCTTAACTGACTCTCTAAATCTTCTTTTGTAATTACTAAATCTTCACTATTTAAACTAGGGATATATTTTTCATCCGTTGTTTTAGGGGTAATAGAAATAAGAGTAGAAGGTATCATTTCATCTCTTAAGGATGATAAAATATCAATTCGCTCATTGGTAATATGACCAATGCACTCAGTATGCGTCCCATTACAATGAGGAGTAAAACTATATGTTTCAAAATTGCAAGGCCCCCCTTTTCTAGTATCACCAAAAAATTGCCCATCTTGATATGGTTTTGAAACTGCCCTGTCTACTCCATAAGTATTAGGCTGCTCTCCATTAAATTTTAGGGGAATAGAAATGTCAACTCCTTTTGAAAAATCAATACTATATTGTCTATCACCCACTTCAATATCTGCTCTCATTATATTAAGTCTTCTTTTCTCATGCCTAACCAATCTAGCACATTTTTGTGCCAAATATCTTTTTCTTCCTGTTCGGAGAGAACTCCAATTTCCTTAGCATAATCTAAAACTCTGCCAGGATATGAGGTGCCAACACCTTCAATTTCTCCTAATGGAAATGGATCATCTAATCCGGTTATTATTTGACTAGCCCCAACACGCTTCTTTAATAAATCTAAAGTATGTGAGTCATGAACTAATGTGTCAAAATATAAATTTTTATGTCCCAATGTTTTTCTGGGATCTTGTAAGTTGTCAAATAGATCTGGCCGACCATCAAACCCTTGAATTCTTCTTCCGTAATTAGCAATAGCTAGCATTCCACCATGTGCAAAACAAGTCCTTAAGTTGGGATATCTATTTGGCAAATCTCTAAGAGTGAATATATGTAATGCATCAGCACATTGCGCCATCATCCAAACTAGATGAAATCTCCAGTATTGGTTTCTTAAAGCAATCATCTTCTCACCATCATAGGGGTGAATTTGAACTGCTAGGCTGTATTTATTGGCTAATTCAAATATGGGATCAACATTTACTTCTGCTATAGATAGCCAGTCTCCATTTGCATTTAAAAAATGGGTAGGCAAACAAAGCACCTTTAATTTAAGCTGATTTACACATCGGTCAATCTCCTTAAGAGCATGGTTCATGTATAATGGCTGAACTACAAAGCCACAAGTAAACTTTTCTGAATAATCAGCTTGAACAGAAGCATTGAAATCATTTTGAAACCGAATTGCATCAATACAATCTTTTTTTTCCCAACCATTACAATATAACTGTGATAAACATAACATAACACCATGATCAATATTATGCTGATTCATCCATTCTATTTTTTCTTTAACAAAAAATCCAGGCCCATTAATTGGCCTTGACCAATCTCCTTGCCTCATGAATTTCTTATCTTCATCAATAGAAAAGAGCTTCTTTTCTTTCATGAAATTAGGAATCTGAGAAGGCTCCGGAAGTATATGTCCATGTCCATTTATTCTCATGATTTAAGAATTACCTTTTTTTAAATTTACTTTCATTTTAAATACGACTCGTAAATTAATCATAATCTACTCATCTAAATATACTTTTCATCAGCGTCCATAACTTCGCCTGTTTTAGGACACGTTCTAAGTTTTTCATCAGAATAAAACCTCTTAAAGACTGGCAAGAAATCCTTTTCTACATTCGTTAAATGAAAATATTCTTCATATAATAACTCGTTGGCAGTATCAGAAAACCACATTAAACCATCCTTATGCTGATCTGTTCTTTTTCTTTCAATTACTAAACCAATAGATCCTTCTGATCTAACTGGAGAATGTGGAATTTTTTCGGGTAAGAGAAATATCTCCCCCTCCTTAATCTCATATTCAACCAATTTGCCTTTTTGCTGAGTTTTAACTATAATATCGCCTTCAATCTGATAGAATAGTTCTTCTGTCTCATTATAATGATAATCTTTTCTAGCATTTGGGCCTCCAACTATCATTACAATATAGTCGCCAGATTCTACGTACAAATTTTTATTTCCTACTGGTGGCTTTAATAAATGTCTATTTTCATCAATCCATTTATGTAAGCTAAAGGGAGCTTTTATTTTCATAATATTTATTTTTAAATTGTTGCTATTACTTTTAATTCTATTGCTATTGGAGTTGGCAAACTCTTTATTTCAATTGTTGTTCTACAAGGCTGATTATCTTTAAAATATTCAGCATATATTTTATTATATATTTTAAAGTCATCTTTCATATTAGTAAGAAAGACCTGAACATCTACTATATTATCCCAAGAAGATCCAGCATCTTCTAGAATATATTTAATATTATTAAAAACAGAATGACATTGCTCTTCAATATTATAACTTTCAATTTCTCCTTTTGAATTCAGTTTTACTCCTGGAATATCAGTTTCTCCAGCTTTTCTAGGGCCAACGCCAGATAAATATAACATACCCTCAACCTTTCTGGCATGAGGATATAATCCTACTGCACCTGGGGCTCGATCAGAATTAAATTTCTCTCCGTTCATCTAATTAAATTTCTTTATACATATAATAATGAGGGCCTATTATCTCTATATTAAACAATCCTCCCTTAGTCTTAAAGCCTACAGACTTATAAAAATCCAATGCGGCTAATCTTGCATTGCACCATAAAAAATCAGCTCCTATTGATTTAAGTTCTAAAAATGCTGACCTTATAAGATCTCTAGCATAGCCTTTTCTCTGCAAATTAGAATCAGTTGCCATGCCTCTTAACCTATAGGCATTTACAGCATTTAATTTTGCAGATTGCTCTGGATAAAATGTAGCGCATGTCACAACATTTCCAGCTAAAATACTAGCCATATGGAAGGTGCTATCTTCATTATCCTTCAAATAAGATGTTGTAGAAAAATCTTGCCCCTTTCTTAATTCAGCATGCCTTAAAGGTCTTATCATCTCGGCATCTACTGTCTTTATTTCTATTGGTAATTCTAAGTCCATTTTTAAATTTTAACACAAATATTCTTTGGCTCTGTAAAAAAATCTAACGATTTAAAGCCTCCTTCTCTACCAACACCTGACTGCTTCATGCCTCCAAAAGGTATTCTTAAATCCCGAAGCAACCATGTGTTTATCCATACTACTCCTGAATCAATATTTGCTGCCACTCTATGCCCTTTACTAATATTTTCTGTAAAAATAGATGCCGACAATCCGTACTTTGTAGAATTTGCCATATCAATAACTTCAGCCTCTGTTTTAAAAGGAATTAGCGAAACAACTGGGCCAAATATCTCTGTTTGATTAATATCACAATCAGATGATAGCCCTTCAATTATTGTGGGTTCAATATAATAACCATCTTTTAATTCTCCATCTAAAATTACACGTTTTCCTCCAATAAGAATTTTGCCTCCTAGCTTCTTAGCCTCTTCAATCTTCGATAATATCTTATTCATATGTTCTTTAGAAACTATTGCTCCTAAATTTGAACTTATCTCTTTTGGATCGCCTACTTTTAATTTTTTAGTTTTCTCTATTAATGCAATCTTGAATTTTTTGTAGATCTCTTCTTGAATAAAAAGGCGAGATCCACACAAGCATATTTGTCCTTGATTTGTGAAAGCAGCACGTGCAGCGGTACTAACTGCCTTATCAAAATCAGCATCAGCAAAAATAATGTTTGGATTTTTACCCCCTAATTCTAACGAAACTTTTTTAAACATTGGAGCTGTTACTCTTGCGATATGTTTTCCTGTAACTGTCCCTCCAGTAAAAGAAATAATTGGAGTGTCTATATGAGTGGTAAGCGGATCTCCTATTTTACTTCCTAAGCCATGTACAATATTTAATATCCCCTTTGGTAAGCCAGCCTCAATACAGATTTTACTTAACATAAAGGCAGTCATAGGAGTGATCTCAGAAGGCTTTGCAACTACAGTGTTACCAGAGGCTAAAGCTGGCGCAATCTTCCAAGTGAGCAAATAAAGTGGCAAATTCCAAGGAGAAATACAGGCTGCTACACCAACTGGTTGTCGAAGAGTATAATTTATTGCTACACCATCCATTTCATGCATCTGAGAGCTGTCATGTAGAATAGCTCCTGCAAAAAACCTTATATTAGCTGGTGCCCGTGGTATATCAACATGAGCAGCTAAATTTTCAGGCTTGCCATTATCTTTACTTTCAGCTTTTATCAGTTCTGATGAATATTTCTCAATAGTATCTGCAAGTTTCATTAAAATATTTGCACGCTCTTGTTTTGGAGTTTTACTCCAACTATTAAATGCTTCTTTTGCTGCTAAAACTGCATTATTTATATCTGACTCTTCAGAGTCAGGGACTAAAGAATATACCTGACCATTAGAAGGATTATAATTGTCTAAATAATTCCCACTTGTTGGCTCAACTAATTCTCCATTTATATAATTTAAAATCTTTTCCATTATAAACTCTGTGTCCTTCCTCCATCTACCGGAATATTAACTCCATTAATATATGAGGCTGCAGGAGTGCATAAAAAAGCTATAGCGTTTGCGACTTCACTAGCTTCTCCAAATCGATTTGCTGGAACAGAAGCTCTCATAACAGCTGCAATCTCTTGCTCTTTCTTTCCTTGTTTTGCAGCTTTATTAGCAATGATACTTTTTAATCTATTTGTATTTGTAAATCCAGGTAAGACATTATTAACTGTAATCCCATGAGAGCCTAATTCAATAGATAAAGTTTTTGCCCAATTTGCGACTGCTGCTCGTATAGTATTAGAAACCCCTAATCCAGGGATTGGGGCTTTTACTGATGTAGAAATAATATTTATAATTCTACCAAAACAGTCTTTCTTCATCCCTTCAACAACCTTCTGAACTAAGATTTGATTATTAATCAAATGCATTTTAAATGCATTCTCAAAAGCATTAATATCCGCATCAACAATTGGGCCTCCAGCTGGACCTCCGGTATTATTAATTAAAATATTATAGCTACCCTGTAATGAAGCTACAGCTATTTTTAATTTATCTGTATTGGAAAAATCTACACAGACAAAGCTATGCTTCTGACCTATTGATTTATCTAATTTACTTAACATATCAGAAAGCTTGCTCTCATTTCTAGCCATCAAAGTAATATTTGCCCCCAATTTTGCTAATGCAATCGCAGACGCCTCTCCAATTCCTTGAGTGCTACCACACACAATGGCATTTTTATTTTTTAAGTCTAAATTCATATATTATTATAGTTAAATGAAAGTTTATCTTTTATCTTTTTAGGCAGATCTGGCAAATAAGATCTAGATATCATAAGTGTTGCAATATTTGCCAAATCTGTAAATAACTTATGCTTGTCTACAGTCTGCTTTAAATACCCCTGTCCAGAACTGCCTCCTGTGCCTATTTTTTGTCCAAGCATTTTTTCTACCATCTGGACATGTCTAAATCTCCAAGTAGCAATTTTATGATCAAGCTCAACTAAACTTCTAAGGAATTGATATGGTAAATGTAAAATTGGTTGGTCTCTATATAAATTAATTAGTAGGGCAGACATTGTTGCTTTATAAGAAAGTTTTGTCTCTCCTTCTTTGATGGCTTTATTATGCTCCTCTTCATTTAATACTCGATCAAAATACTTTCTATTTTCATCAATCATTCGTATTCTAAGAGTTCTATCTTCCTCTGTTAAATTTGCTGATTTAATTCCTTCAATTTCTTTTTCCATCATTTGACTTACAGCTTCTTCATATTTTTTAGTAAAATCAAAACCTTCCATACTTAAAAACGGGATGCGCTCTAACCATTTCTCTAATAACGAAAATAAAGATTCATTCTCTTCAAGATTTAATATTTCTTCTTTCTTTTTCCCTTCAAACTGAGAGTGATAAGGGCACCCTCCAAATTGATGTCTCTTTTCTATTTTTAGCCCTAACATTACCTCTATTTTTCTAAATTGATGCGATTGAAATCCAGAAGCAGGAGACAGATAATCCCTAAATTCTAAAAAATCTAAAGAAGTCATTGTCTCTAAAATATCTAACTGACCCACAAGAGTATTCATAATTTTATTCACTCTATCCATCCTTCTAACAATAACTCCAATATTGCTCTCGTCAATCTGCTTAGCCCTAAATAAAACCATCGTCGAATCTAGCTCGTGTAATATCTGCTTAAACCATAATTCATAGGTTTGATGAATAATAATAAAGAGCATCTCCTCATGAGCTGCTTTGCCTTTTTCTTTACTAACAAGATTTTGAGCATCTAATACCTTATCGAGTGAGAGGTAATTAATATAGTGAACTGATGATGGTTTTTCTGACATGAAAGATTTTTAATAAAGCAGTAAAAGTAAGAAATCTGATTTAAAAAATCAATTCTGAAATAAGCAAAAGAAAATAACTAATAAGACTTAATGATTCCACCCAAAAAGAGAAATATCTTTCTCCTTTTCTTTTATCTGATTTTTGGATAAAAAATGAAGCTAAAATATATAGTAAAAGTAATGCTAGTAAATTTGCTAAATTTAAAGTCATCTCAAGGTATTGAATAAAAGCAATTAGCCCACAAATAAAAAGCGCAAAAATAGCAATATACTTAGCTCTTTTTACTCCAAAGAATAAAGGAATAGTTATGACATTGCGTAAGTCATACTCAACATCTCTAATGTCAAAAGGTATAGTTATCGAAAAAATAAATAGAAAAAGAGACGCGAGTCTAAAAATAATATCTTGAGATATTTGAATGTTGTTTTCTAATACTAAAAGCAGCATAGTACTAACTGACCAAACAAAAGAAATAATAAAGATTTTTGCAAAAGGAATTTTTCTTATTCCAAATGGATACAAAATAGAAAGAGATCCGGCAAATAAAATAGCAATTTTTGTAGTTGATCTAAAATCAAAAAAAAGATATGCACTTGCCGTTGCTGAGATCAACATTAAAAAATAAACTGCTTTTACATTCTTATATAGCCAATCTTTATAATAATGCTCATGGCCTTTTTTTAACCTAACTACTCTCTGGAAATTATATGCAAATATTGTAGATGAAAAAACAAACTGAGAAATTTTAAGATTAGTTGCTTCTAATAATATCTCAGCACTAAATACAAGTCCTAAAACACAAAAAGCCACCCAAATATTACTATTTATAAAAAAACGAATTATTGATTGCACTGCCAAAAAGTACTAAATAACAATATTTACAATTCTTTTAGGCACAACAATAACTTTTTTAGGAGTTTTCCCTTGTAAATAATTAGCTGTTTTCTCATGCTTCAAAACCTCAACCTCAACCTGATCTTTGTTCATTTCAGAAGGCAATGTTATTTTAAAGCGGGTTTTACCATTAAAAGAAATAGGGTAGTTTATTTCATTCTCTATTAAATAGCTTGGATTAAATTTTGGAAAAGATGCAAATACAACTGAAGTTTTATTTCCTAATTTTTGCCATATTTCTTCTGAAATATGAGGTGCATATGAGGCTAAGAGTATAGTAAATTCTGAAATAATTTCTCGGCTATTACAATTTTGATCTGCTAACTCATTTATACAAATCATAAAGGTACTTACAACAGTATTAAAAGAATGTCTTTCAATTTCTTCTTCTACCTTTTTGATAGTTTTGTGCAATGTTTTATAATTTTCCTTTGTTGGATTTTTTTCAGATACACTGAAGTTGTTTTCAGTATCATGAACTAATCTCCAGTATTTTCTCAGAAAACTATGAACACCCGTAATCCCATTTACATCCCAAGGTTTAAACTGCTCTAAAGGTCCTAAAAACATTTCATATAAACGCAAAGTATCTGCCCCAAAATTTTCAATCAAATTATCCGGAGTTTGTACATTATATTTTGACTTTGACATTTTTTCTACTTCATAACCACATAAATATTTTCCGTCATCGCTAAAAACAAACTCTGCGTCAGAATAATCTATATGCCAATTTCTAAATGCGTCAACATCCAAAATATCATTATCTACAAAACTAATATCTACATGTAAACGTGTTGTTTTGTAATCTTTTCTTTTGTCAAAGCTTACAAACGTATTCGTATCTTTAATTCTATAAACAAAAGAAGACCTTCCTAAAATCATCCCCTGATTTATAAGTTTTTTAAATGGCTCATCAAATGATATTAGCCCTCTATCGAATAAAAATTTTGTCCAAAAGCGAGAATATAGTAAGTGTCCTACAGCATGCTCTGCCCCTCCTATATATAAATCAACTTGACCCCAATATTCTGACTTTTCCTTTGCGCAGAATTCTCCTTTATTATTAGGATCCATATATCTTAAAAAATACCAAGAACTTCCAGCCCATCCTGGCATAATATTAGTTTCCATTCTATCGCCTTCATGCACATTCCAATCTTTCTTTTTTGCTCTTGCTAATGGGGGCTCTCCACTTGAAGTTGGCAAGTATTTATCGACTGGCGGAAGTGTTACACACTTGTCGTTATCTAAAATATAAGGGACATTGCCTTTATAAAAAACTGGAAATGGTTCTCCCCAATATCTTTGTCTGCTAAAAATTGCGTCCCTTAATCTATAGTTTATTTTTCCTTTCCCAAATCCCCCTTCTTCAATTTTATAAATAGCTAGACTAACAGCCTTTTTAACAGAAAGTCCATTTAAGAAATCTGAATTCGTAATGCATGCTTTTTTATCTTCATAAGCATTTTGGCTAACATCAACATTTTCAAATATATTTAATATCTCTATATCAAAATGATTCGCAAAATCCCAATCTCTTTGATCTCCACATGGGACTGCCATAACTGCTCCTGTTCCATAAGATGCAAGCACATATTCTCCAATCCATATGGCAACTTTTTTTTCTGTAAATGGATGAATTGCATAAGATCCAGTAAATACCCCACTTACACTTTTATCTATCTGCCTATCTCTTTCAGATTTTAATTTTGTTTTGCTTACATATTCTATTACATGTGTTCTCTGAGATGGTATAGTGAGCTTATCTACTAATGGATGTTCTGGAGACAAAACAATAAAATTAACTGCAAAAATAGTATCTGGCCTTGTAGTAAATACCTCTATCTTATCGTTAGAATTATCAATATTAAAAATTACAGAAGCCCCTTTAGATCTCCCTATCCAATTTTTTTGAATATCCTTTATTGATTCTGACCATTCAATAGTTTCTAATCCAGAAATTAAACGATCTGCATATGCAGTAATTCGTAAGGACCACTGCTTCATTAATTTTTGTTCTACTGGGTAGCCTCCTCTTTCTGAAAGCCCCTCCTTAACCTCATCGTTTGCAAGCACTGTACCTAACTTTTCACACCAGTTTACCCATGTTTCAGACAGAAATGCTAGCCTGTAATTTAATAATATCTTTGCTTTTTCTTTTTCAGAAAAATTATCCCATTCAGATGCTGAAAATTGTGGTGTGTTATCATCACAAACTGCATTGGTTTTAGCGTTGCCCGTCTTCTCAAAATCTTCAATTAATTCTGATATTTTTATAGCCTTATCTCTTTCAATACAATAATACGAATCAAATATCTGCTTAAAAATCCATTGTGTCCATTTATAATAATTTGGATCTGAAGTCTGAATTTCTCTACTCCAATCATACGAAAAACCAAGCTGATCAAATTGTTTTCTATATCTGTCTGTATTTTCTTTAGTTGCAATTTCTGGATGAATTCCTGTTTGAATTGCATATTGCTCTGTTGGCAAACCAAAAGAATCATACCCCATTGGATGTAATACGTTGAACCCTTTTGATCTTTTATATCTAGCAAAAATGTCAGATGCAATATAGCCTAGCGGATGACCAACATGCAGCCCTGCTCCAGAGGGATAAGGGAACATGTCTAAAACATAATATTTTTGTTTATTACAATCTTCTGAGACCTTATATATTTCCTTTTTTCTCCAGTATTCCTGCCACTTTTCTTCTATTTCCGTAAAATTATATGTCATGTTAATAATATTCATCCGCTTGCAAAGTTAATGAATAACATCAATTAATAATTTGTATTTTTATATTTTAGCACCCTAAATGAGATTAGGCAAAAACAAATCATTAAATAGAAGAATAATTTCATCATCTGCATCAATAGTAATTAGTCTATCACTAGTTCTTTTTGTAGTAGGACTTCTTGCATTGGTGCTAATAAATGCACAAAGACTATCTGATTATGTGAAAGAAAATATTGGTTTCACAATAATGCTAGAAAATGATGCGAGTGAAATTGAAACTATCAAATTTGAAAAAGAATTAGATGCAGCTCAATTTGCTAAAAGCACTAGTTTTATTACAAAAGAGCAAGCAACTAAAGATTTAAAAACTGACTTAGGAGAAGATTTTGTAGCCTTTTTAGGCTATAGCCCACTTTTAGCTTCAATCGATATAAAACTTAATGCAGATTATGCTAATATTGATAGTTTGCAAAAAATTACCTCTGAATTAAATAGACACCCTGTAGTTTTTGAAGCTTATTATCAAAAAGATTTGGTAGATAAATTAAATAAAAATGTAACTAAACTATCATTCTTTTTATTACTGTTTTGCATACTTCTATTTTTTATTGCTTTTGCACTCATAAACAATACAATACGACTTTCTGTTTACGCAAAACGATTCTTGATTAGAACGATGAGGCTAGTTGGAGCAACAAATAGTTTTATTCAAAAGCCTTTTTTAATCAATGGTATATACCAAGGGATCTACAGCTCAATATTTGCCATATTTATGCTTATTGGAACAATCCAATTAATACAAGGGGATACTGCTGAAATGCTTAATATTAATGATTTAAAAATAATTGGAGTCGTATTCATTCTTATTTTCCTTTGCGGAATGATTATAAGCATATTGTCAACATTTTTTGCTGTAAAAAAATACATACAACTTAACGAAAACGAACTATATAACTAAAATACACTACTATGGATTTTGCATTTAAAAAAGAGAATTATATTCTATTAATTGTTGGGCTAGCTTTTATAGCTAGCGGACTTATTTTAATGATTGGAGGCGGGGCAGAAGACCCTTCAGAATTTTCTGCGGAAATTTTTAATTTCCAAAGGTTAACCCTTGCACCTATTTTACTTGCAACCGGATTTATTATTGAACTATTTGCAATAATGTACAAAAGTAAAAATGCTTAACAAATGGACATAATCAGTGCGATTATACTTGGAATCATTCAAGGACTAACAGAATTCCTTCCTGTAAGTAGTAGTGGTCATTTAGAGATAGCAAAAGCACTGCTAGGAGAAGGCAGGGTAGCTGAAAAAAGCCTACTAATGACCGTTGTGCTACATTTTGCAACAGCCTTATCAACAATAATCATTTTCCGTAAAGATTTATCAAAAATCTTTCTAGGATTATTTCAGTTTAAAAATAATGACTCTTTTCAGTATTCATTAAAAATCATTCTATCAATGATCCCAGCAATATTAGTTGGGACAATATTTAATGATGAAATTGAATCTTTATTTGGAGGTGATTTAGTTTTAGTTGGGGGTATGTTAGTAGTGACAGGACTATTACTTTTCCTTGCTGATAAAGCAAAGGCTTCAGATAAAAATATAGGAATAAAAGAAGCTGTAATTATTGGTCTTTCTCAAGCAATAGCTATTCTTCCTGGGATATCAAGATCAGGGGCAACTATTTCAAGCTCTGTTTTACTTGGTGTTGACAAAGAAAAATCTGCCCGCTTTTCATTCTTAATGGTAATTCCTTTAATTTTTGGTAAAATGGCTAAAGACATCTTATCTGGAGAAGTTAGTACGGATAGCGCTGATTTTGTATCACTTTCTGTTGGGTTTATTTTTGCCTTTTTTACAGGGATGGTTGCATGTAAATGGATGATCAGGCTGGTTAAAAGAAGTCAATTAAAATACTTTTCTTACTATTGCTTTGCTATTGGTCTCTTAGTAACTGTAACCTCTTTATTATAAAATGAAATGCTTCCCTTCATCAGCTGATGAGTTTTTAAGCGGGCAAATTTTGTTAATCAATAAGCCTCTTGGCTGGTCTTCATTTGATGTTGTGAAAAAAATAAAAAACTTAATCCGAACAAAATACAAATTAAAAAAAATAAAAGTAGGTCATTCGGGAACCTTAGACCCATTAGCCACTGGGCTCTTAATAATTTGTACTGGTAAATTTACAAAAAGAATATCCGAAATTCAAGAGCAGAAAAAAACGTACACAGGCATTATATCATTAGGGGGGACAACTCCATCTTATGATCTAGAAACTGTAGTGAATAACAATTATAAAACTAAACATATTACTGAGAAACTAATCCGTAATACCACAAAAAAATTTTTAGGAGAAATTAATCAAACTCCTCCTATCTTTTCAGCATTAAAAAAAGATGGAGAAAGGCTTTATAAAAAAGCACGAAGAGGTGAAAAAGTAGAACTTAAGAGTAGAAAAGTAACTATACATCAATTTAATATTATATCCTGTATGAAATTAAATGTTCACTTTGAAATTAAATGTAGTAAAGGCACTTATATTCGATCAATTGCTAATGATTTTGGAGTGGAACTTAATAGTGGTGGCTATCTAAGTAAACTATGTAGAACTGACATTGGAAATTATAATATAACAAAAAGTATTGACATCAATACTTTTAAAGAGCTCTTAAATAAGTGATTTTACTTGACTTACACTTTTCAATACATTATATTTGCTGCTTTTTAATTTAACCTACAAAATCAAATGAAATATAAACTCTCCATGTTCAATTTTAACTTACCAGAAGTAAGAATTGCAAAAAAACCAATTGCTGAAAGAGAAAATGCAAAGCTTATGATCTTACACAAAGAGACTGGAAAGATTGAACACAAAAAGGTTGCTGATTTGAAAGATTTCTTTACTGAGGGTGATGTTGTTGTAACGAATAACACAAAAGTATTCCCTGCAAGATTACATGCTAATAAAGAAAAAACTGGAGCTATGATTGAGGTATTCTTATTGCGGGAATTAAATCAAGAAAATAGGCTCTGGGATGTATTAGTTGATCCAGCTAGAAAAATTAGAATAGGTAACAAATTATTTTTTGGAGAAAATGAGGAGTTAATTGCTGAGGTAATTGACAATACTACTTCAAGAGGCCGAACTTTAAGATTTCTATTTGACGGTACACATGAAGAATTTAAAGAAACTATTACAGCACTTGGAGAAACTCCAATTCCAAAACACTTAGGAAGAAAAGCAACAGAAAATGACACTAAACGATTTCAGACAATATATGCAAAACATGAAGGAGCTGTTTCTGCTCCAACTGCAGGTCTTCATTTTAGCAGAATCTTAATGAAACGAATGGAGTTGAATGGGGTTGAATTTGCTGAAACTACTTTACACGTAGGGCTTGGGACATTTAATGAAATTATGGTTGAAGATTTATCTAAACATAAAATGGAATCAGAAGAGATTATAATCCCAGAAGAAGCTGCCAAACAAATTAATATTGGGAAGTCAACTAACAAAAGAATTTGTGCTGTTGGAACAACTGTAATGCGCACATTAGAGTCCTCTGTTTCGACTAAAAACGAAGTAATCCCTTTTGAGGGGTGGACAAATATTTTTCTATTCCCTCCTCATAATTTTAAAATTGCAAATTGCATGCTTACTAACTTTCATCTACCTAAATCTGCTTTAATGATGCAAGTTGCTGCTTTTTCTGGATTAGACCTACTAAAAACAGCTTATAAAGAAGCTATAAAAAAGAAATATAATTTCCATACTTTTGGAGACGCTATGTTAATTATTTGACATGAAAAAAGTTGCTTTAATAGTTGCCGGAGGTAAAGGGACCCGAATGAATGCAAAGATCCCTAAGCAGTTTTTAATTCTACAGAATCTCCCAATCTTAATGCATACTATTAAACAGTTTTCTGATTTTGAAGAAATATTTTTAGTTTTACCCCGTTCAGAATTTAACTATTGGAATATCCTTTGTAAAAAATATAATTTTAACGTAAGTCATGTTTTAGTCAATGGTGGAGAAACTCGTTTCCACTCTGTAAAAAATGGCCTTGATAAAATTGATAACGGCTCTATTGTAGCGATACATGATGGTGTAAGGCCACTTGTTTCAAAGAATTTAATACAAAACTTAATCTCTAAAACTAAAACAGGAATTGGAGTTATTCCTATTATTCCTATAAAAGATTCTATTAGAAAAGTTGAGGGGCAGAATTCTATGTGTATTGACCGAAATAATTTACATAGAATTCAAACTCCACAATGTTTTTTAAGCTCTGACATAAAAGATGCATATAAGCAAAAATTTACTCAAAAATTCACTGATGAGGCTATTGTTTTAGAAAATAATGGAGGGAAAATAAAAACAGTTTTAGGAGAAGAAATAAATATTAAGATTACTACTGAAAAAGATTTATTAATTGCCGAAATGTTTATGCAATAACAGAAACTTTCTTGAGCCCATAAATCAAATTTACTCCAGGGGTTTTGCCTTTTTCAAAAGTACCTAAATTAGAAAATCCTAATGCTTCTGCTCCATTTTTAGAAGCTATTTTAAGCAGCGTGTTTAAATCAAAATTTGAATTTTCCTTAATCACTAAAAGCTCTTCTAAAATAGAAAGAGACTTATTAGATGCCAAACTGTCAGTGCCTAAACATAATTTATCAGTGTCAAAAATAGAATAATCCGGCAGGGTACTTTCAATATATAAGTTGGCGTTTGGGCAAGTGCAATAATAGTTTTCTGTTAAATCTTCTTTTTTTGTAAAAGTATTATGTACCAACATAACTTTTTCTGCTTCTAATTCTTGTAAAATATCAACTGCCCTTTGTCTATTCTTCCAAATTTCAGGGCTTGCTTTTTTATTTTCTAGCCAAGTTTTTAATACGCCTTCTTTATTCTGAAACAATTCATTTTCATGATGCGTTTCTTGCATATGTATTGTGAACAAAGAGTCCTTATTATCAAAAGAAATATTAATCTCTCTCATTAATTTTGGGGGCACTGAATATGGAGCATGAGGAGAAATCGTTGCTTTTTGTCCGGCTTTTCTAAAGTTATTTCGCAAGGCTTTTGCATCTGTAATAATCTGATCTGTCAATTTATTTTTCACTCCAAAAACTTCAATAAAATTATAATAGTTTAAATTTCCTTTAGTCTTTTGAAAAATTGTATCAGATGTATTGCAGATATCTCCTACCGCAACAATCCCATTTTTTATCATTTGCTGCTCTGCTAAGATTATTGCTTCTTTAATTCTCTCTTTAGAAAAATTATTTCTTTGCTGAATAGCCTCAACAAAATTTAAAAATCCTTTGCCTTTATCTGTCTGACCTGAAAGATGAGATAATTCAAGATGGCAATGGGCATTAATAAAGCCAGGGCACAAGACTCCATCAAATAGTTCTAACTTTTCATTTGTTATGTCTTCTCTGTTATCAAAAATTGCAATCACTTCTCCCATATCAGAAATCTGTAAAACTCCTTCCTTAATTGGATTTTTATATAGTGGATATAAATAATCTGCTGTTAAGAATCGCATAGCACAAAAGTAATATATCTTTGCAAACAATTATGAGTGCCAAAAAAGATGTCCGAAGTTTAACATTAGAAGAGGTTCTGGAGTTTTGTTTAAAGAATAAGCTTCCTAAATTCAGGGCTAAACAAATATGGGAATGGCTATGGAAAAAAAGAGCACTATCATTTGATGAAATGACATCTTTGTCCAAAGATTTACGAGAGTTGCTTTATGATAATTTTACAATCACCCCTATAAAAATACATACAGCGGAAAGGAGTATAGATGGCACAATAAAATACAGCCTACAACTACATGACAAATTATTAGTTGAAAGTGTTTTAATCCCATCAAGAAACAGGATAACTGCATGCGTTTCTTCACAAGTAGGCTGTAGCTTAGCATGTGATTTTTGTGCAACAGGGAAACTAAAGCTAGAAAGGAACTTAACTGCTGCTGAAATTTACGATCAAGTTTTTATTTTAAATGACGAGTCAATAGCAAACTTTAGCAAGCCTCTCTCAAATATTGTATTTATGGGAATGGGAGAGCCATTATTAAATTATACTGCATTATTAGATAGTATTAATCTAATTACAACTGAGAACGGATTAGCAATGTCGCCAAGAAGATTAACTGTATCAACAGCAGGCATTGCTAAAATGATAAAGAAACTAGCTGATGACAAGGTAAAGTTTAATCTTGCTATTTCATTGCATGCTGCAAGTAATAGAAAAAGAGATTTATTAATGCCGCTAAACCAAAAAATAAACCTGGATAAATTAAGAGAATCTGTTCAATATTTTTATGACAAAACAGAAACTAGAGTAACTTATGAATACATATTATTCAAGGGCTTAAATGATAGTTTACAAGATGCTCAAGAACTAGTTCAGTTTACAAAAGCAAGCCCATGCAAAATAAATCTTATTGAATATAATCATGTTGAAGATTTACCTTATAAAAAATCTTCTAATAAAGCAACTGAAACCTTTATTAAATTTTTAGAAAGCAACAAGCTAATTGTCAATCTGAGAAGAAGCAAGGGAAAAGATATTTCTGCTGCCTGCGGTCAATTAGCAAACAAACTTAAATAACTTTTTAACAAAGAAAATGATGCTTTTAAAGAAGTGTTTTTCTTTGTATATTCGCGATTCTACTTTGTGCTAATGTCAACATTAAAAGATATAAAAACTCCCATTAAATTGGAAATGGACTTGTTTGAAAGCAAGTTTAAAGATTCTTTAAAAAGCAATGTTTCGTTACTTGATAGAATCATGCATTATATTATCAAAAGAAAAGGCAAGCAAATGCGTCCAATGTTTGTTTTTCTTTCAGCAAAACTTTTTGGCCGCGTTCAAGAAAACACTTATCGTGCTGCTTCAATGATTGAGCTATTACACACTGCAACTTTAGTGCATGATGATGTAATTGATGAAGCTAATTTTAGAAGAGGTGTTTTTTCAATTAATGCTCTATGGAAAAATAAAATTGCAGTCTTGGTAGGAGATTTTTTACTGAGCAGAGGATTATTAATTGCAGTAAAAAATAAAGACTATGACCTGTTAGAAATAATGAGTACTGCAGTTCAAGATATGAGTGAAGGAGAGTTATTGCAGATTGAAAAAGCTAGAAGATTAGATATTACTGAAAAGGTTTATTTTGATATTATTCGTCAAAAAACAGCAACACTTATTGCTGCTTGTTGTGCTAGTGGAGCTAATTCTGTTGGACAGCATAAAACTGTGGTTGAAAAAATGCGTCTTTTTGGAGAAAAAGCTGGAATTGCTTTTCAAATAAAAGATGATTTATTTGATTATACTCAAACTGCTAGTATAGGCAAGCCAACTGGAATAGATCTTAGAGAGAAGAAAATGACCCTTCCTTTAATCTTTACCCTTAATAGCGTAGAAAAAAATCTTAAAAACTACATTATTAATATTATTAAAAATCACAATAAAAATGACGCAAAAATTGAAGAAGTTGTTTCTTTAGTAAAACAAAATGGAGGACTAGATTATGCCGAAAAAATAATGACCAATTATCATAATGATGCATTAGAGATTCTAGAAAATTTTAACGATACTCCTGCAAAAAAATCATTGCAGTTATTATTAGACTATGTCGTAAAGCGAGAAAAATGATTCCTCAAGAAACAATAGATAAAATATTTGAAGCTGCTAGAGTTGAAGAAGTTATAGGAGACTTTGTTAATTTAAAAAAAACAGGCGTAAATTATAAAGGGAGGTGTCCTTTTCATGATGAGAAAACGCCATCATTTGTAGTATCTCCTACTAAAGGAATCTATAAGTGCTTTGGGTGTGGTAAGGGTGGAAATAGTATTATGTTTATTCAAGATATTCAAGGGGCAAGCTACCCAGAAGCACTTAGATATGTCGCTGAAAAGTATCATATTGAAATTATTGAACGTCTGCTAACACCTGAACAAGAAAGTAAGCTGTCAGCTAAAGAAAGCCAGTTTATTGCAACTAAATTTGCTAGTGACTATTTTCAAGATATTCTTTGGAACTCTAAAGAAGGAAGAACTATTGGATTAGGTTATTTTAAGGAAAGGGGATTTTCAGAAGAGACTATTAAAACGTTTAAATTAGGGTATAGTCCTAAAAAACAAAATTCATTTGAAAATGCAGCTATTAAAGCTGGATATGATAGAAGTATTTTAATTGATGCAAGCTTGATTGGAGAAAATGAAAATGGAAAAAGTTATGACAAATTCAGAGAAAGAACAATATTCCCGATACATTCTTATTCTGGAAAAGTAATTGGTTTTGGAGGTAGAGCATTTAATCCTGAAGCAAAATCAAAATATTTAAACTCAGGAGAAACTTTAAACTATGATAAATCAAAAGTTTTATATGGATTATACTTGTCTAAACAGGAAATAAGTAAGGCAGATAGATGTTTTATTGTTGAGGGATATACTGATGTTATTTCAATGCATCAAAATGGTGTAAAGAATGTCGTTTCTGCTTCAGGAACCGCTCTAGGGGAGCATCAGATTAGCTTAATAAAAAGATCTACCAATAATGTAACACTACTCTACGATGGGGACACTGCTGGAATTAAAGCTACCATTCGATCTATTGACCTTTGCTTAAAAGCAGAAATGAATGTGAGAATTGCCTCTTTTCCTGAAGGAGAAGATCCCGATTCATACTCAAAAAAATTAAACTCTGATGAATTTAAAGAGTATCTAGATAAAAATGCACTTAATTTTGTTGATTATCTAATTAAAATTTATAATTTAAACGGTCAGAAAGAGCCTGAAAGAATAATAGAAATTAAGAAAAAAATTATTCTAAGTATCTCAGAAATTCCTGATGTATTTAGCCGTGAAGAATATTGTAAAATTTATCATTCTAAATTAGATGTCTCTGAAAAAGCTCTTTTGGAACAAGTAACCAAGGCAAGGCGAATGGTTAAAAGTAAGCCTATAGCAAAAATCAGCAAGCATTCTGCAGAAATAAAAAAGACCTCGCCTAATAAAAATACTCCAAAGCAAAAATTACAAAAACAAGAAGAAGAAATTTTAAGGCTTCTGATTAATTATGGCAACGAAACATTTATAGTTGATAATGAAGAGGGGAGTGTAGCAGGGATGATCATAAATGAATTGAGGCAAGATAAGATTGAGCTTTCCAATGAAGAATATCATAAATTATATAATAGAATCATAGATCTTATGAGCGAAATTGGTTTTATTGATATTCAGAAACTGATTAATGATTCAAATAGTGGGCTTAGTAAACTTACTGTAGATTTAATTGCGCAGCCTCACAGTATTAGCGATAATTGGCAAAAAAGACATAATATAATTACCGGAAGAGAAGATGAGAAAATGCAACAGACAACCGAAAAAGCTATTTTATCACTTAAAAAAGAAATTGTTGATTTACAAATCATAGAATTACAAAAGAAACTTAAAATTGGAACTATTAGTGATGAAGAAATAAAAACATTGAGCCAAAAAACAAAAATAAAAACAACAATTGCAAAAATTTTAGGCAGGAATATTGGGTAAATTAATTACAATATTATTATGTATAACTATAGTGTCAACTTCAATAGCTCAAGAATTTGATTACGAAAAGCTAGGTGATAATCTGCAAATAGCTCTTCCAATAAGTGCATTTGCCTCAACGTTTATTTGGAAAGACAATACATCAAACGCTCCTTCACAATTTATACAAACTATGGGATTCTCCTTTGTGATTACACATTCTTTAAAAAGATTAGTCAATAAAGAAAGGCCAAATGGAGGAGATTATAGCTTCCCCTCAGGGCATACCTCAGCAGCTTTTACTGGGGCAGCTTTTATTGACAAGAAATATGGTTTTCATACTGGAATCCCTGCTTATTTACTAGCTTCTTATGTAGGATGGAGCAGAGTAAATGCAAATAAACATGATTATTGGGATGTACTTGGCGGTGTTATTATTGGCTATGGAAGCGCCTATATTTTTACTACACCTATAAATAAAATTAAGCCTGGAATAAGTAATATTGGCAAAACAAATACCTTTTCACTACATATTAAGCTGTAAATCTTTTATCATTAATTGCAAATTTTTCTTCCCATTCCATTCATTTTCATTAATGGAATAACACATATCAAAAGGCTGATATCTCTTAATATTCTGAAAAAAATCACCAAAACCGAAGCCAATACAAGAAATGGAACCATTATCAGTTTTTGCATTAATTCTTAAATGTGATTTGTCATCTCCTATTTGTTTGCCATAGCCATTATCTACAATATCTTTACTCATAAATACTGGCGTTACATTTTGAGGTCCAAAAGGAGCAAACTGTTTTATTATTCTAAACAATTTATTATCTACTTCATCTATATCTATCTGCATATCTATCTCTATTTTTGGAGATAATTGATCTGTGGTTATTGTTTCTGAAACTGCAATTTCAAATGCATGAATAAAATCATTTAAATTCTCTTTCTTAATACTTAAGCCCGCAGCATATTTATGCCCTCCAAATTTTTCACATAAATTTGAGCATTTTGAAATTGCTTTATATAAATCAAAATCATGTACTGATCGAGCTGACCCTGTGAGCATTCCGTTATTTTCAACAAATACAATTGTAGGTTTATAATATTTCTCTATTAAACGAGAAGCAACAATACCAACAACTCCTTTATGCCATTTTTTACTAAAAACAACAGTTGATTTTTTACGCTTATCAACCATATCAAGGGCTTCTATTGTAATGCTTTTATCAAGATGCTTTCTAGTTATATTATTCTTTTCAATATCATAAGCAAACGATTTTGACTTTTCATAATCCTCTTCAATAAGAATTTCAACAGATTTTTTTGCGTGATCAATTCTTCCTGCAGAATTAATCCTAGGAGCAATCCCAAAAACAACATCAGAAATTGTAAGGTCTTTAATCTTTGATGCTGATCGCATCAATGCTCTTAAACCAGTTCTTGGATGAGAATTTATCTGTTTTAACCCATAAAAAGCTAATATTCTATTCTCACCTATCATTGGGACAATATCTGCTGCTATACTTACAACCACTAAATCTAAAAGTGACTCTATTTCTTTATCTGGAATGTTATTATTGATACAATATGCCTGTATAAGTTTAAAGCCAACCCCACAGCCAGAAAGATCTTTAAAAGGATAATTACAATCTGTTTGTTTTGGGTTTAATATTGCAACTGCATGAGGGATTTCTTCTGCTGGATTATGATGATCACAAATTATAAAGTCAATTCCTCTTTCATTTGCATAGGCAACCTGGCGGACTGCTCTAATACCACAATCTAAGGCAATAATTAAAGAATAATTATTTTCTAGCGCATAATTAATTCCCTGCATTGAAATCCCATATCCTTCATCATATCTACATGGGATATAAAATTCAATGGCCTTATTATACTTTTTTAGAAAAGAATACATCATCGCAACTGAAGTTGTCCCATCAACATCATAATCTCCATAAATCAAAATCTTCTCTTTTTGTGTAATTGCATTTTGAAGCCTTGTAACTGCAGCTTGCATGTTTTTCATTAAATAAGGGTCATGAAGATCGGAAAGTTGCGGGCGAAAAAAGTTTTTGGCATCTTCAAAATTAGTAATCCCTCTTAGGACTAATAATTGAGCTACAATTTTACTAACGCCTAAATTTTTTGCTAGTAACTTAACAATTTGCTGATCAACAGATTTAATTCTCCAAGTTTTCTTCATTTGGTTTTTGTGAAAGATTAGCCTGAACTAAAATAGAATACTTATGAATTAACTCAAAAATATCTACTATAGTTTTTTCATCTAATCCAAATTCTTTAACATCTTGTTTTCTATTTTGAAGTATTTCAATCCACCTTTCTATCTGCAAAATAGTTATCTTATTTCTTTGCTTAAACTTAGCTATTTCTTCAACTATTTCTTTTCTATGAGCTAAAATTTTTACTATTTCCTTGTCGAGTACATCAATTCTATTCCTGAAAAATATTAATTGATTTTTTATCTCAACATCATTAATCTTTGCTTTTCTAAGAATTAAATTATTTAAGAGTCTGTTAAGTTCATTTTCAGTAATTTGCTGATTAGCATCACTTAATGCATTTTTAGGACTGTGATGTGTTTCTATCATCAGTCCATCTAAATTTAAATCCATCGCTATTTGTGATATTTCTTCTAGCATATAACCATTACCCGAAATATGTGATGGATCACAAATAATCGGCAAATCATAAGCCTCTTCTCTTAATCTTATTGGAAGCTCCCATTTTGGGTCATTTCTAAAGGCTGACTTTTCATAACTATAAAAGCCTCTATGAATAGCAGCAAGCTTATTAATTCCAACTTTATTTAGCCTCTCTAAAGCTCCAAGCCATAGCCCTAATTCTGGGTGAATAGGATTTTTAACAAAAACTGGAATGTCTACTCCTTTTAGTGCCTCTGCAATTTCCTGTACATAAAATGGATTGACCGTAGTTCTTGCTCCAATCCAAAGCATATCAATTCCTGCATCTAAACAAAGCTCTACATGTTTTGCTGTGGCAACTTCAGTGGCAACTTTTAATTTGCATTCTATTTGTACTTTCCTTAACCATTTTAACGCTTCTTTTCCTATCCCTTCAAATGAATTTGGATGTGTTCTTGGCTTCCAAACTCCAGCCCTAAACACATCTATAGTGTTTTTTATCTTATGTGCTATTGTTAATGTTTGTTTTTCGGACTCTGCACTACAGGGGCCTGCAATTAAAAATGGTTTTTTATGTATAAATTTATCTGTCTTCATTTTTCCCCTCTACAATAATTACAAATTCTCCTTTTGGTTTTTTTGCTTCAAAATGTTGTAAAACATCAAATATACTTCCTCTTATTTTTTCTTCAAACATTTTGCTTATTTCCCTAGAAATAGATACTTTTCTATCTCCTCCAAAAAAATCTACAAATTGATTTAGTGTTTTAATAATTCTATGTGGGGACTCATAAAAAACCATAGTTCTTTCTTCTTCAGATAGCAGATCTAATCTTGTTTTTCTTCCCTTTTTAACAGGAAGAAACCCTTCAAAAATAAACTTTTCAGTTGGTAATCCTGAATTTACCAGAGCAGGGACAAAAGCTGTTGCTCCTGGCAAACAATTGACCTCTATTCCTTCTTTAATACATTCTCTTATGAGTAAAAATCCTGGGTCAGAAATGGCAGGAGTTCCGGCATCAGAAATTAATGCAAAGGTCTCTCCTGATTTTAATCTTTCAATATATTTTAATAAAACCCTATGTTCATTATGCATATGAAAAGTAACCAATGAGGTTTGAATCTCATAGTATGAGAATAGCTTTCTTGATATTCGAGTATCTTCTGCTAAAACTAAATCAACCTCTTTAAGCAATCGAATTGCTCTTAAAGTTATATCCTCTAGATTGCCTATAGGAGTAGGTATAATATATAGTTTTGACATCTTACTAAATTATAAAAATAGTGGATAAAACTCTAATTGAGGAGAAATTTTAATTGTAGGTGCTGGTAAATGAAAATAATTCAACCAGTGTTTTACTTTCTTTGCTGTTGGAGAATCCCACTTTTTTAACATTTTAGGAATGTTATAGTCTAATGCAATATACCATTCATTGTTTCCTCCTTTTTTCGTATTATTCTCATTTAAATACTGTGTGTCATCTAAACCAAATCCAATTGCAAGATTTAGCCATTCCGGCCAGCAACAAGTTTCAGCAAAATGATTCACATCAAAACTCATCCAATAAGTCTGATTAGGATAGTCATCTTGCCAAGAATTTTTATTTATTTCTTTGCCTCTTTGTTGTTCTAATTCCCAATAAATATCAGACCTTTTATAATATGACAACTTAAAGTCTATTGCATTGAAATCATTATTATAATATTGTGCTAGTGGCCAAATAGAGCCTACTGAACCAAGTGCCAAATCCCATTTACTAAATCCCCAATATGGAGCATAAGCATCCTTCATTTCAATCGCAAGCTGAAGTCCAGAGCCAAATGCGGCTCCATACCAAAGCGATTGTTTTTCATTCATTCCCGTCCACCTCATTGATGATGAAAAAAGATCTGCAGCCTGAAGGCCTCCCATAAAATGCCCAATTTTATCTACATTTAATGCATATGTCAAATCTGCTCCATCATCAAAATGGAAGTCTGTTTGTTTCTCAGCCCACCAAGCATTTTTAACATACCAATAAGATCCTCCAAGCGCAACGCCTAAACTACTGCTAACTATTAAAACCCGTTTTTTATTTATTTTCTTCGTGTCAGTTTGAGCTAAAAGATTATTAAAAAATAAAAGATACAGGCCTACTAAAAACAAACTTTTAAATTTCATAAATTTTGAAATTGGTTTTTATACTTTTGTTAGCAAACATAAACAAAGGCCTCTTAATAAAACTAAGAAATAAAATGTTTTTAGAATCTCTAGCTAACTCGCCAACACAAAAAGGAAGTATTGAAGTAATATGTGGATCTATGTTTTCTGGGAAAACAGAGGAGCTAATAAGAAGAATAAAAAGAGCTAAATACGCTAAACTGAACATCAAAATTTTCAAACCTAAAATTGATACTCGATATAATAAAGATAATGTAGTTTCTCATGATAATAATTTCATTGAAGCAATAGTAGTAGAGAACTCTAATGAAATATTATCATTAATTGAAGACGCTAGAGTAGTTGCTATTGATGAGGCTCAATTTTTTGATGACAATTTATTTATTATATGTAATCAGATTGCAGATAATGGTATCCGAGTAATCGTTGCTGGTCTTGATATGGATTTTTTAGGTAAGCCTTTTGGTCCAATACCACAACTTTTAGCTGTTGCCGAATACATAACAAAAGTACACGCTATTTGTATAAATTGTGGATCAATTGCCAATCATTCATTTCGTAAAACACAAGACACTGAATTAGTAAAAATAGGGGAAAATAATGAGTATAAGCCTCTTTGTCGAACATGCTTTAGTAATCAAAAATATTAATGTCAAATTCTCATGAAACTATACTATTTGTTGATTTAGAGGCTCTAGAATATAATTATCATTATCTCAAATCAAAACTAAATGCTAGCACGGAAATAATAGCAGTTGTAAAAGCTTTTGCATATGGGCATGGGGATATTAGAATCGCTAAAAAATTAGAATCGTTAGGTGTGCATGCTTTTTGGGTTGCAGATTTTGAAGAAGGTATTAAGCTAAGAGAATCTGGCATTGATTCTCGAATAATAATTGCTAACCCTGGCTCAAAAAGCTATTCTAATATTATTGACTATAGTTTACAGCCTGTAATATATAATTTTCGATTATTAGATCTTTATGGAGGAAAAGGCGACACTATTGATGTTCATATTAAATTTAATAGTGGAATGAATCGATATGGATTTCATCTAGGTGAAATGGAAATGCTTGCAAAAAAACTAAAAGAATATCCTAATCTTAAAATTCAAAGTATTTGCACTCATCTCTCTTCTTCTAATGAAAGTAGTAAAGATGAATTTACGCGCTCACAATTACTAAGATTTGAGGAAATTTCATCATCATTTTCTACAAAGACTAAAGTAAACCCAAAAAAACATATACTAAATACTGCTGGTGTTCTTAGATTCCCTGATTCACAAGAAGAGATGGTTCGTTTAGGAATTGGTCTATATGGGATTGGAAATGATACGAATTTAAAGCCTATAGCAAAATTACAAAGTCATATTGTCCAAATATTAAATTTGAATCGAGGAGATAAAGTTGGCTATGATGCAACCTTTATAGCTAATAAAAAAATGAGAATTGGAATTATTCCTATTGGTTATGCTGATGGTATTAATAGAAAACTAGGAAATGAGAATGGCTGGGTTATTATTGATAAAAAACAAGCAAAAATTATTGGCGAGATTAGTATGGATAGTATGATAATTGATTTAACAATCATTGATGCAAATGAGGGAGATATAGTTACAATATTTGATGCAGATAACAAGGTTTCCGATATTGCTAAAAATTTAAAGACTATTCCTTACGAAATCCTAGCAACTCTTAATAGAAGGATTAAGAGGGTTTATTCTTAATCATTCTTGAAGCTAATACAAGATAAAAGAATATAATAAAAACTACGCCGGCTTGCCTTTCTAACATTGACTCAGTTAAAAGGCTTGATCCTACAATAAAGATAAAGGATCCTAGTAAATAATCTTTATTTTTTAATGACTTAAGAAATGGTAACACTAAGAGCCATATGATTAATAAAAACCCAAATAATCCAATTGCTCCAAATATTTGGAAATACTGATTATGAAAATTGTAACCCCTATCTAAGGAAGTTTTATAGCGACTATTTTTCCGCATTAAACTATTTTTTGCATAAGCATATAATTGCTGCTGATAAGATACATTATTAAGTTTTGCTCTTTTCTTTAAATAATTAGTCGTTTTTGTATTCTGTTCAATCTGATAAACAATACTATCTATTACAGATTCAGAAATAGAACTTTCAGAAATTACTTGTGAATACCTTTGAATTAACTCATCTTTTACATCACCAACTCCAGCTCCAGTTAACCAATTATCTTTAATAACTATCAAGGCCTCAGACCAAATAAATTTTCTCGGGTCAGAATTATCCGTATGTACTCCAATATTCTTAACATGAGAAACTGTTTGTTTAAATCTATAGTTCAATGCTGAAGGCATACTCATAATTAATTTCCCAAATAAAAAAATCAAAAGAACATATGCTATACCTAAAAAAAGTTTACTTTTCCTATAATATATTGGTAGTATCGTTATTGGAATTAGCACTATTGTTATTAAAAGCTGCATCCTTGATGATAATATCAATATAAAAGTCAATTGAAGAAAAATAATAAGTGCCATGATTAAGTTTGGGATATATTTTTCTTTTAATCTTAAATAAATAAATATTGTAATAGAAAAACAAGTATACATTGCTTGATATGCCGAATGCATGTTAACAGTAAATTTATGATAAAAAAATTCATTTATTTCTTCTGTCTGCATATAACTAATACACGCATCTGTAAGGCAAAAAATATTCAGAATAAGACTTGATAATGCAAAAGATAATAGTATCTGATTTATTTGTTTTTTGATTAAACTCTCTTGTGATGCAATAATTAATGATAAAATTAATATTGGGCTCTTAAGAAACAAGTCATTTAGTCCAAACTCAATATTATCTGACCACAATAAGCTTAAAGTATATAGAAAATAAAGAGAAATCATCCCAACAGCAAGATTATTTTCTCTTAATTTTATCATTTTCTGCTTAAATCCTGCAGAAATCAGCCACTGCAATAAAAGAGCAATAATTGCTATTTTATAAAGAACTATTTGTAGGCCAATGCCTATAGAGCATAACAATAATAAATAAAAGTATGTTTGTTTTGATCTGATTAAGGATTGCATTATTCTTACTTCAGAATTTCATAATAGTTTTCTTTATTTTGTAAAAGAGAAATCGCTTTTTTAACTTCAAGATCAAAAGTTAACCCGCCTTTTATCCTTCCAACTTGATAGTAGTATCTGCTCAATATCTCTGATGTTAAAATTTCTTTAATATCATCTTTGCTTTTCTTCAAATCATCACTCTTATTTATATTCATCTTCGCTACTAACGCATCATACTCTACAGATAATCCATTAAAATATTTCTCATCCTTTGCTTTCTTTTTTAATTTATCTAAACTCTTTTCTGTTTCAGTCTTATACGAATATTCTTTATCTAATAAAAATGTTGTAAAATCATTATATGTTAAATCTGAGCAAATAAATTGATCAGAAATACTATCATTTGAAAATCTAAAATCAGTAGCAAAATCAAAGAATAGTCGTTCTTTAAAAAGTGACAAAATTATATTACTATATTTACCCGCGTCAATCTGAATATCAGGCAAAATTCCTCCCCCATCTTTTACTTCTCTACCATTTCTAGTTGTAAAAATTGTCATTAATGAATCAGGCACTTTTCCTATACTTCCATCTTCATTTCTATTTGTATAATCTAAAGCCTGAATACATCTGCCACTAGGAATATAATACTTTGCAACCGTAAGTTTTAACTGGGAATTGTACGATAGTTTTCTTGTTTGCTGAACTAACCCCTTCCCATAACTTCTCTGCCCTATAATCACTCCTCTATCTAAATCCTGAATAGATCCAGCTACAATTTCAGAAGCAGAAGCTGATGAAGAATTTATTAGTACTACCAAAGGCACTTCGGTATTTAATGGATTTTTATTAGCTATATACTCTTTTTCCCATGATTTTATTTTCCCTTTTGTACTTACAACCTTCTCGCCTTTTTCAACAAATAAATTTACAATATCAACAGACTCATTTAATAGACCCCCAGGATTATTTCTTAAATCAAGGATTAAGCCATTAAGCTCTCTCTCTTTTTGCAGTTCTTTTATTGCATTTTTTAAATCATTAGCACAATTTCTTGTAAAGCTCCTAAGTCTTATGTAGCCTATTCCATTAACTAAATAAGCAGAATAAGGAACGCTTGCAACAGAAACCTTCTTTCTTTCAAAACTCACTGAAAATGGATTTTCTCTATTTTTCCTTTCTATAAGTAAGGAAACAGAAGTATTTGGCTGTCCTTTAAGTATTTTACTTACCTCTTCTGTAGTTTTATTTTTTGCTGTTTCTCCATTTATCTCCAAAATCTTATCTCCAGCCATTAGTCCTGCTTTATGTGCTGGAAATCCTTCATACGGCTCAGTAATAAAAACATACTCCCCTCTTTTAGTAATCATCGCTCCAATTCCCCCATATTGACCTGTTGTCATAAACCTAAAATCTTCAATCTCAGATTCAGGAATATAAGTTGTATAAGGATCCAGAGATTTTAGCATTTCATCTATGCCCTTCTTCATCAATTCTCCTGGATTAGTTTCATCAACATAAAAAGTGTTAAGCTCTTTATAAAGAGTAGTGAAAATGTCAATATTTTTTGATATCTCAAAATAATTATCAACAAAGCCCACTGAGACTACAGAAGTGATAGCTAGTGATATTATTAAGATGATAAGTTTAAATTTCTTCTTCATATTTATTGTTTTATGGAGCAGGATCATGCCCATGCCCCCCCCAAGGATGACAACTAAATATCCTTTTTACTGTTAATTTTCCCCCTTTCCAAGGCCCGTATTTTGTTATTACTTCAAGTCCGTATTGCGAGCAAGTTGGAGTATATCTACATCTTGGAGGCAAAAATGGAGAAATTATTTTTTGATATATAATAATGAGCATCTTAAAAAAGAACGAAAACATTAATTGCATAATTTCTTTTTTAAACGATCTAAAATAACTTTTATTTTCTGTTCTATAATAGTATAGTCTAAAATCTCTTTTTTCTGATAAATAATCGCCAAATTAATCTGTTTTTTATTCTCTTTTAAAGTCTCTTCAAGCATTAATTTCTTCTTTCTAAGCGCTTCTCTAATTCTTCTTTTTACTTTATTCCTTTCAAAAGCCAAATTTAATTGCTTCTTGGGTACAACTATTAATGATTTCAGTGGAACTTCATTTATATTTTCTTCAACCCTCCATAAAATTCTAAATGGAATCTCTTCAAAAGAATTGTTTTTTAAAAATAGCCTCTCAATTTCTTTTTCATTCGATAATATTTGCGCTTTAGAAAATCCAAACATCTGATAAAATTACAAAAAAAGGAGCCGTAAAGCTCCTTTTACAAATTTATTTACCAATAATTATCTTCTTCTTTTATTAGCTTCTTTTATGTATTGATCAAGAGCCATCGACATTGATGGGGCCTTTTTATTCGGCGCTGCAATGTCTACCCTTAAACCATTATCTTCAACAGATTTTATTGTTGTCGGGCCAAATACTGCTAAACGTGTATCTTCCTGCTTAAAGTTTGGGAAGTTTTCTAATAAAGACTTAACCCCTGTTGGGCTAAAAAATACCAATACATCGTATTTCACGTCTGATAAATCAGAAAGATCAGAACAAGCAACCCTGTACATCTGAGCTTTTGTATGATCTAATCCACTTTCTTCTAAAGATTTATTCATTTGTTTTTTTAACACATCTGAGCATGGAAATAAAAATTTAGACTCTTTATGCTTTTGCATAATAGGAATTAAGCTAGCTAAAGTTTGCTCTCCTGTAAACACCTTCCTTTTGCGATAAGTAATAAAGTTTTGCAAATAATGTGCAATAGCTTCAGAAACACAAAAATATTTTGTAAAATCAGGAACCCTTAGCCTTAACTTATCCAACATGCTAAAATAATGATCCATTGCATTTTTAGATGTAAATATGACTGCATCATGGTTTAGAATAGAAATTCTTTGTTCCTTAAACTCCATTGCAGAAATCTCTTCAACATGCATAAAAGGAATAAAATCAATTTTTACTTTATGTTTTTTCTCCAAATTTGCATATGGAGACTTCCCCTCAGGTTTTGGCTGTGAAATTAAAATTTTCTTAACTTTCTTATTCTGTACGACCATTTCTTGTTTTTTGTTTAATAAAAAACTTCCTTTCCTAGTAATAGGAGAGGAAAAATTTCAAGCGTGCAAAGATACAAAAATATATAAAATGGCGAGAGGCCAAATGAATTTGTTCCAATTTTCCAAAACCAAAATAATTTAAGCCCAAATAAGATTACCGAAAATATCACCAAAGAAAAAATAGCAAAAAGAGAAATGTCAAAACTAAAAAAAAACAAGACAATTACTACTGGAAATAGTAGAGCCCCCAAGACTCTATCAAATAATAATGAGAAAAAAATAGCTAATTTTGACAAACTATTAACTCTAAAAACAAAACCTAAGAATCGTAAAATACCAATTTTTACTAAAAAGAAAAACACTACAGACACTAAAGTGACGCTAATTGATATCCAGTCAGAGAACAATAATAGTTTTGATATTACTAATGTAAAATTTATGGACATCAATAAAAAAGTAATTAAATTAACTCTTTCAGTAAATGCATTTTCCTCTCTTAAATATTGGTTTGCATATCTTTGTGCATACACACTTTTAAATAGTAAGCCTGCATGTTTCGAATAGATCCCTTTCAGCAATGAAATTAAAAAAAATGATACTATTAATAGTGTGAAAAAAACATCTTGATTAAGTGCTGTCTTATTTAAGGCATACATATTCATTATACAACAAAGATATGCTTTATCATGACTATGTCAATCTTATTAAAAAAGGTATTTTTACAAAAAAATTAACAGTTAAAGTGTCACAAGATTTATACCAAGCTCCTGATTATTTTCAAATGGATGAGCTTCTTACAGAAGAGCATCGATTAATCCAAAAGTCTGTAAGAAATTGGGCAAAAAAAGAGATCTCGCCAATTATTGAGGATGCTTGTCAAAAAGCCAAGTTCCCAAAAGAAATACTTAAAGGACTAGGAGAAATTGGCGCTGTTGGCCCCTATATTACTGGAATGGATATTACCGGAGAAAATACTTTTAACTAGAATGAAAAATCTATTTAGAACCATTACATTGTTAGAGGGAATATCATACATCCTCCTTCTTTTTATAGCAATGCCTATAAAGTACTGGATAGGAGACGAACAATATGTAAAATTATTAGGGATGCCACACGGGTTATTATTTGTTGTGTATATTATACTAGCTTTTCTAATTAAGCGTCATGAAAATTGGACTACTAAAGATTTTGGGATAGTCCTACTTGCTTCTATCTTACCTTTTGGGACGTTTTACATAGACTGGAAATATCTGAGATATTAACCGTCTAATCGTTTAGCTGCCGCTAATAGCCTCCGATACCAATACTCTCCATATTTTCGGATAAGAGCTTCTTTCAAGAACACGTAAACAGGAATTTCTAATTTACTTCCACACGCACATGCTGGCTTACAGATTTTTATGTCTTCATAGTTTACCGCATCAAAATTAGCATATTCTTTTATTCGTATAGGGAACAAATGACAAGAAATTGGTTTTTTAAAATTAATCTTTTTTTCTATGTATGCTTTTTCAATTGCACATTTCGAAACTCCCCTCTCATAAAAGACAAAAGCACATTCTCTATTATTTATAAGTGGAGTGGTCAGATCTCCCTCAATGTCATATATTGCAACACCCTGTTTTTCTATTTCTAAAACCCCTTCTTTTCTCATGTAGGGCTTTACTTTATCATACGCTTTATCTATTATTTTTCCTTCCTCTGGTAATAGTGGTGCTCCAGAATCACCCTCTACACAACAAGCTCCTTTGCAAGCATTTAAATCACATACAAAGTATTTTTCAAAAATATCCAGCGAAATTATTTTGTCTTCTACTTGAATCATTTTACAAAAGTACGATTTTGATAACAGAATTTATATTTTTGTAGCATGGCTAATTACGAAAATATCTTTAAAAAGGTTGTTGCGCATTGCAAAGAGTATGGTTACATTTTTCAATCATCTGAGATATATGATGGACTAGCAGCTACTTACGATTATGGGCCTAATGGAGTAGAACTTAAAAATAATATTAAAAACTATTGGTGGAAATCAATGGTGAATATGCATGAGAATATTGTAGGTTTAGACTCTGCTATTTTTATGCATCCTACTACTTGGAAAGCATCAGGACATACAGATGCTTTTAACGATCCATTAATTGACAATAAAGATTCCAAAAAAAGATATCGTGCTGATATACTTATTGAAGATTATATTGCTAAAATAGAAGTTAAAATTGAAAAGGATTGTCTAAAAGCGTCAAAGCGTTTTGGTGATGCTTTCAATAAACAAAAATTTATAACTACTAATAGTAGAGTTTTAGACAGGCAAAAACAAATTGATATTATTAATAGTAAGATGAATGCCTTTCTTTCTAAAGGAAATTTAAAAGATGTAAAAAAATTAATCGAAGAATTAGACATAAAATGTCCAATTTCTGGAACAAATAATTGGACAGATGTTCGTCAATTTAACTTAATGTTTAAAACTCAAATAGGAGCAGCTTCTGATAATTCCTCTGATTTATATCTAAGACCAGAAACAGCACAAGGTATTTTTGTAAACTTTCTAAATGTACAGAAAACTACTCGGATGAAAATTCCTTTCGGTATTGCTCAGATTGGAAAAGCATTTAGAAACGAAATTATCGCTCGTCAATTTATTTTCAGAATGAGAGAATTTGAACAAATGGAAATGCAATTTTTTATTCGGCCAGGAGAAGAGATAAAATGGTACAAATACTGGAAAGATTTTCGCATGAAATGGCATACCTCATTAGGTATGGGAGAAGATAATTACCGTTTCCATGACCATGAAACGTTAGCTCATTATGCAAATGCTGCTACTGATATTGAATTTAAGTTTCCATTTGGATTTAAAGAGTTAGAAGGCATCCATTCTCGAACTGATTTTGACTTAAAAGCACATCAAGAGTGTTCCGGCAAAAAACTTCAATATTTTGACCCTGAACTAGAAGAAAACTATGTCCCTTATGTATTGGAAACATCTATCGGTTTAGACAGAATGTTCCTTGCCATACTAAGCAGCTCTTTCACTGAAGAAAAATTAGAAAATGGAGAAAATAGAGTGGTCTTAAACATTCCTCCTATTTTATCTCCTATTAAAGCTGCTATTCTACCGCTAACTAAAAAAGATAACCTACCAGAAAAAGCTAGAGAAATTATGAAATCTCTTCAAATAGATTTCAATTGTCAATATGAAGAAAAAGATTCTATCGGCAAAAGATACAGAAGACAAGATGCGATTGGAACACCTTATTGTATTACAGTGGATCATCAAACTTTAAAAGATAATACCATTACTTTACGAGATAGGACTAGTATGAAGCAGGAAAGAATTTCAATAGAAAAGCTACATTCAATTATTGCTGAAAAAGTGAATATTAGCAGGTATCTAGGCTAATTCTCTGCCTCGGTAATTACTGAAATTTTATTGAATGCAGCGTCAATAGGAGGTAATACCTTTTCAACTTCTACTTTTACTTTTTTGACTTTATCCAAAGATAAAATTGCATCTACTATTTTCCTTGCAGGGACTTCAATCATCTTTGCTTGGATAGCCATTTGCTCTTTTACAATTTCTATAATTTTTACATAATCAACAGTATCGTTTAAATCATCTGTTTTTTCTACTTGAGAAGTGTCAGTAGTTAGCCAAACATTTACAATAAAATGACCTCCTAAAACTGCCTCTTCTGGCAAATGTCCATGATAGGCAAAAATTCTAATCCCCTCTACTGTAATCAATCCCATTGTTGTATGCTATTTAATGCTGTTTTCATTCTTTTAATTGTCTCTTCTTTTCCTAAAAGAGAAGCTATATCAAAAAGTGAAGGGCCCACTGCTAGGCCTGTTAAAGAAATTCTAAATGGAGGCAGTAAGCTTCCCATTCCAATTTCATTTTCTTTTAGGTAAAGCCTAAATACTTCCTCTATATTTTGTGAGGTAAAATCTGAAATCCCTTCTATTCTGCTCATTAATTCAGACATATACTTTGGAGTATCATACTTCCACTTTTTACGGATTATCTTTGCATCATAGGAAGTAGGAGCAATAAAATAATATTTTCCTTCATCCCACATATCTTTTATAAAAGTCGCTCTTTCTTTTAGCTGCTCACAAACAGCGGCCACAAAACTATCATTAGCTTCTACTCTATGTTCTTTCAAAATAAGTTGTAACTCAGCAGCTAATTCTTCTTTTGTTTTTGCTCTCAAATACTGCTGATTGAACCATTTTGTTTTGTCAAAATCAAATTTTGCTCCTGCCTTCCCTACTCTTTCCAGAGTGAATGACTGTATTAACTCGTCCATAGAAAAAATCTCCTTTTCTGTTCCTGGATTCCATCCTAATAAAGAAAGCATATTTATAAATGCCGATGAAATATACCCACTTTCACGATATCCTAAACTAATTTCTCCTGTTTGAGGATTTTTCCACTCTATTGGAAATACAGGGAATCCTAATCTATCCCCATCTCTCTTGCTTAATTTTCCATGCCCATCAGGTTTTAAAATTAGCGGTAAGTGTGCAAATTCAGGTGTTGAATCCTCCCACCCTAAATATCTATACAACAAAACATGTAAAGGGGCAGACGGAAGCCATTCCTCTCCTCTTATTACATGAGAAATTTTCATACTATAATCGTCTACCACATTTGCTAAATGATAAGTTGGCATGCCATCAGATTTAAAAATAACTTTATCATCCATATTATTAGTATTTACAGAAACCCAACCCCTAATAATATCATTTAATTTTACCTCTTCATTTCTTGGCATCTTTATTCTAATAACATACGGTTCTCCTGAATCTATTCTTTTGGAGACCTCGTCTTCTGAAAGAGCTAATGAGTTTTGCATTGTAGTTCTAGTAAATGCATTATATTGTGGAGAAGGGACTCCAGCTGTTTTCATTCTTTCTCTCATTGCTGAAAGCTCCTCTGAAGTATCAAAGGCATAATAAGCAAAACCATCTTTTACTAACTGCTCCGCATACGGCAAGTACATTGCTTTTCTTTCTGATTGCTTATATGGGCCATAATCCCCCCCATGAACTACTGATTCATCAAATTCAATCCCACTCCATTTTAATGAATCAATAATATATTCCTCCGCTCCCTCTACAAATCTTGCTTGATCAGTGTCTTCAATACGCAAAATGATTCTGCCTCCTTTACTTTTTGCAAAAAGATAATTATATAGTGCCGTTCTGACGCCTCCAATATGTAAAGGGCCTGTAGGGCTTGGTGCAAATCGTACTCTTACTTCTGACATTTGATAAAATATTTGAACGGCAAAGATAAGCTTTATCAAAGAAATACATTTTACATCTTGAAGGATAAAATTGTACCTTTGCAATACATGAAAAACTTAACACAACATTTATTTGATAAGCTTAATGAGTTTATCAAGAAATATTATCATAATCAACTCATAAAAGGTTGTATTTATGTTCTTTCTATTTTATTAATATTTTTTATTCTGTTTTCTGTTATTGAGTATTTCTATACAATGGATGTTAGGGGAAGAACATTTTTGTTCTGGACATATATTGTAATAAACTTCATTGTCTTTTGTAAATATATTACTTTTCCTTTATTGCGATTGTTTAGTTTTAAAGATCGACTTACTCATAAGCAGGCGTCCAAAATAATTGGGGATCATTTTTCTAATATTAATGATAAACTTATAAATATCCTCGAGCTACATGACTTATCAAATGATCAAAATGAACTAGTTCTTGCAAGTATTGAACAAAAAACAAGTAGCATAAATGCCGTTCCTTTTAAAAATGCTATCGATTTCAAAGGAAATAAGCAACATCTAAAATGGATTTTGACTCCTATTATCATTTTATTTTTATTTTTCATATCTGGCAAAGAATATATGCTGACTGAAAGCTCTGCAAGAATTGTAAAGCATAATACTTTTTTTGAACCAAAGGCACCATTTAATTACGTCTTCCTTAATAAAAACTTGAACTGTAAACAATTTGATAATTTCTTATTAAAAATTAGGATTACCGGAAATGAAATCCCTAATGAAATTTTTATACAGTCAGAAAACAATAAATTTAAATTAGAAGAGCTAGGCAATAATGAATTTCAGTATAAATTTAAGCGTATTAATTCAGACATTATATTTAACTTTTTTGCTGGCGGATATAGTAGTAAGCCCTATACTATTAAGTCATTAGCTCAGCCAAAAGTTGTAGACATGAGAATAGTTATTTCACATCCAAAATATACAGGCAAAATAATAGAAAAAAAATCCAATAATGGGGATATTATTGCAAGTGAAGGTAGTTCTATTAATTGGAAAATTCAACTCCAGAATACCGATAGTTGTTCATTTATTTATAATGGGGAAATTGTTCAAGAAACCAGTGATCTGAAATTAGAGTTTAGCAAGAAAGTACTTAGAAGTAGTAATTATTCAATAATTAGTTCAAATGAAAATAAATTAACCGACACATTAACTTATTATATTACTGTTATTGCTGATAAATTTCCTAAGATAGATCTTGTTCAAAGATATGATTCATCAAATACACAATTTATTTTTGAAGGCAATATTGAAGACGATTATTTACTTAGAAAATTAGAATTTATTTATTCTATTAAACAGAACGACAGCATTATTAATTATTATGAAAATGTGAAAATTGAAAAAAATAAAAAGCAAAGATTTTTCTATACATTTAATTTTGAAAACTTAAATATTGATCCCGAAAAAGAGTTAAAATATTATTTTAAAATATGGGATAATGATGCGATAAACGGTTCAAAGTTTACTAAAAGCAATACTTTTATTTACAAACAACCTAATATTGAAGAGATAATAAAAAGACAAGATATTGAAAACAAAAAAATAAAAAGCGGCCTAAATAAGTCAATCTTATTAGCAGAGGAAATACAAAAAAAGATTGAAGAACTAAATAAATCAATACTAAAAAAGAAAAAAATTGGCTGGGAAGAGAAAAAAAAAGCAGCCGATATTATTAAACTTCAAAAAGAACTTGAAAAAAAGATTGCCAACACACAAAAAAAGAACTCTGAAAATTTAAAAGCCACAGAAAAATTAAATTCCTCAGTACTTGAAAAGCAAAAGAAATTAGAAGAGCTGATGAATAATTTAATAGATGACGAAATAAAAAAATTAATCCAAGAAATGGAGCAGATGATGGATGAATCAAATAAAGAGAAATTACAAAATTTATTAGAGCAAATTAAACTCTCAAATACTGATTTAGAAAAAGAACTTGATAGGGAATTAGAGCTTTTTAAGCAGTTTGAATTTGAACAAAAAGTTGAAGAAACTCTAGATAAGCTAGCTAAGTTAAAAAAAGAACAAGAAGGTTTAAAGAAAGAAACTACTGCTGAACAATTAACTAAAGAAGAGCTGGTAAAGGCTCAAGAAAATCTTAGCCAAGAAATGGATAAAATCAAAAAAGATTTAAATGATTTGAGAAAGAAAAACATGGATTTAGAGGATAAAAATAAACTCCCTAATACTCAAAAAATAGAAACTACTATTCAACAAAAAATGCAGGAAAGCAAAAATAATTTAGAGATTGGGAAAAAAAAGAAATCAGAAAAATCACAGAAAGATGCTATTGAAAAAATCGAGGAATTAACGAAAAAGTTAGAAAGCATGAAACAAGCTTCTGAAGAAGAGAAACCTAAAGAAGACATGCATAACCTCAGAAAGATTCTTGAAAATTTAGTAACTGTTTCTTTTAATCAAGAAGAGCTAATGGCTCATGTAAATAATACCCCTAGAAATAGCTCTGAATTTGTAAGAATTGTACAAGAGCAAAATAAACTTTCTGCTGACAGTAAAATTATTGAAGATTCATTATTTGCACTTAGTAAAAGAGTAGTCCAGATACAAGGAGCTATTAATAAAGAAATTACATCTATCAAAAGCAATATGCAAAAAGCAACTAAGAAACTAGAGGATAGGGATGTAAATAAGGCCACTGAAAGGCAACAATTTGTAATGACCTCTGTAAATAATCTTGCTCTTCTTTTGTCAGAAATTTTGGAACAAATGCAAAAAGAATTAGACTCTCCTCCTTCAGACTGTAATAAGCCAAAGAATTGTAACAAACCAAATCCAAATTGCAAGAAACCTTCTATGTCAGAACTTAAAAAAGCTCAAAAAAAACTTAATGAAAAAATGAATAAAGGAAAGGGGAAAAAGAAAGGACAGGGAGAAAAGAAAGGAGAAAAAAAATCAAAAGAATTAATAAAATTAGCAAGAGAGCAGGAGCAAATTCGAAAACAATTAATGGAATTAAGAGATAATATTGGTGAAAATGGAGAGAAAGGAAAGCTTGATAAAATTTTAGAAGATATGGAAGAAAATGAACGAGATATTATTAACAACAAAATTACACAAGAAACTATTAACAGACAATCAGAAATTCTAACAAGATTATTAGAGGCAGAAAATGCAGAAAGAGAACAAGAAGAAGACAATAAAAGACAGGCAACTGAATGGAAATTTGAACCTGATAATATAACTGATGAATATATTGAATATAAAAAACTTAAAAAAGAACAAGAAGAACTTCTAAAAACAACACCCGTTCAGCTTACCCCTTTTTACAAAGAAAAAGTAACCAACTACTTTAACCATATAATAAATGATTGATTTTCAATATATTAACTGCAAAACGCTACCTATTAAAGATTCTTCAAAGTGGCTAGATTCAATTATCTTAGCTGAGGGGAAAAAGCTTGGAGCAATTGTATATGTATTTTGTACTGATGAATATTTACTTAAAAAAAATATTCAATTCTTAAATCATAACGATCTGACAGATGTAATCACTTTTGATTATTGTAAGAATAATATTATTAATGGAGATATTTTAATCAGCATTGAAAGAGTAAAAGAAAATGCAAAAACCTTTGAGGTTAATTTTTTAACTGAATTAAATAGGGTTATGGCTCATGGTTTACTACATTTGCTAGGATATAAAGATAAAACTAAAGAAGATGTCAAGATAATGCGTGCTAAAGAAAATTATTACTTATCTATAAAATGATTTTAGAAGAAAAATATGATGTGATTGTTGTTGGTGGTGGACACGCTGGATGTGAGGCTGCACATGCTGCTGCAACTATGGGCTCAAAAATTTTACTGATAACGCAAAATCTTGAAACAATTGCCAGAATGTCATGCAACCCAGCAATGGGCGGTGTCGCTAAAGGTCAAATTATAAGAGAAATTGATGCTCTTGGGGGTATGTCTGGAATGATTACAGATGCTTCTACAATTCAATTTAGAATGTTAAATAAGAGTAAAGGCCCTGCTATGTGGAGTCCTCGAGCGCAGTGTGATAGAAAAGTATTTGAAAAAGAATGGAGAAAAAAACTAGAAAAGAATAAAAATATTGACTTCTGGCAAGATACAGTAGAAAGTTTAATTGTTGAAAATAATGACGCTAGAGGAGTAATAACTAAAATGGGGGTTCAAATTTCAGCAAAGAGTATAATACTATGTAATGGAACTTTCTTAAATGGAATTATTCATTTAGGGAAAAAAAATTATAAAGGAGGTAGGTCTGGAGAACCGTCTGCCGAAGGGATAACTAAACAATTAATTGAGCTTGGATTTAGCCGAGGAAGAATGAAGACGGGAACCCCTCCAAGATTAGACGGAAGAAGCATTAACTATTCTAAAACTGAAGAGCAAGCCGGAGATACAAACCCTGTCCATTTTTCATATTTAACAAAAACGAAATTAAGCCGACAACACTCTTGCTATATCACTTATACCTCACCTGAAGTACATAACATCTTAAAAAGTGGATTTGATGATTCTCCAATGTTCTCAGGAAGGATAAGTGGCTCAGGGCCAAGATATTGTCCTTCAATTGAAGATAAAATTGAGAGATTTTCTTCTAAAGAAAAACATCAGCTATTCATTGAGCCAGAAGGCAAAGATACTGTTGAAATTTACTTGAATGGTTTTTCTACATCGCTACCAGAGAAAGTACAACTTCAAGCTTTAAGAAAAATTAAAGGCCTTGAAAAAGTAAAAATGTTCAGGGCAGGATATGCTATTGAATATGATTACTTCCCTCCTACGCAATTAAAACATACTCTAGAAACTAAAATTATCAATAAACTGTACTTTTGCGGACAAATAAATGGCACAACAGGCTATGAAGAAGCCGCAGCTCAAGGGTTAGTAGCTGGTATAAATTCACATCTTAATATTAATAAAAAAAATGAATTTATTCTTGATAGATCAGACGCCTATATTGGCGTTCTAATTGACGATTTAATTACTAAAGGGACGGAAGAACCCTACAGAATGTTTACATCAAGAGCAGAATACAGACTCCTTTTAAGACAAGACAATGCAGATCTAAGACTAACAAAAAAGGGATATGAAATAGGACTTGCAACAAAAAAAAGAATTACAGCCCTGAAGATTAAAGAAGAAAACACCTCTAAATTAATTGATTTTCTAAAGAAAACAAGTGTCTCACCAGAAGAAATTAATCCTATTCTTAAAGAAAAAAATAGCTCTTCCTTAAAACAAAAAATGAAAGCAAAATCAGTATTGGCAAGACCACATATTAGTATTAATGACTTATGTGCTTCCTCTTTGATATCAGATTTTTTAAATTCTAGCGGCTTTTCTAATGAAATAATTGAACAAGCAGAAATTCAAATAAAATATGGAGGATATATAAATAAAGAGAAGGAATCTGTAGCAAAACTAAAAAGATTAGAAAATATTAAAATTGGAGCAGACTTTGAATTTGACAAGCTACATTCAATATCAACTGAGGGGAGGGAAAAATTAAAATCTATTCAGCCTAGAACTATTGGTCAGGCCTCAAGAATTAGCGGCGTTTCTCCGTCAGACATAAATGTATTGCTAATATACCTAGGGAGATGATTTTACTTGACAGCTGTCCTATTTGCAAAAAAAAGAACCTTAAGAAAAAGCTGAACTGCATTGACCACTCAGCCTCTAATGAGGAATTTACAATTGTTTCATGTGGAACATGTGACTTTGTATTTACAAATCCAAGACCAAAAGACGAAAACCTTACGCATTACTATAATTCTAATAATTACATTTCTCATGCAAACCTCTCATCAGGTTTGTTTAATTGGACTTATCAAAGAATAAGAGCCTTTGCTATTAAATTAAAAATCTCATTATTAAAAAGTGTTTCTAAAAAAGGACATCACCTTGATATTGGATGTGGAACAGGAGAATTCTTAAATGCTTGTAGAAATGTGGGATTTAATACCCAAGGCATTGAGCCTTCAGATATAGCAAGAAGCCAGGCTATTAATAATTACAACCTATCCGTTTCAAAAAGCACCAACCTAAAGCAATTTAATGAATCTCAATTTGACTCAATAAGCATGTGGCATGTCCTAGAACATATCCCAAACTTAAATCAAATGCTAGCAGATATTAATAGAGTTCTTTCAAAAAAAGGAAAGCTTATTATTGCCGTCCCCAATCTAAAAAGCTGGGACGCAAGACACTATAAAGAATACTGGGCTGCATGGGACGTCCCAATTCATTTATGGCACTTCTCAAAAGAAACACTTGTCAAACTATTAAATAAACATGGCTTTAAGAAAGTAAAACAAAAAGCTATGATCTTTGACGCATTTTATGTTTCAGCCTTAAGTGAAGAATACAAAAATGGAAGCAAGAATTTAATAAAAAGCTTTGCCATTGGAATCATATCAAATCTAAGTGGGATTTTTACAAAAAATGGCCACTCAAGCACAATTTATGTTTTTGAAAAAAAATAAGCTAAAATAAAGCTATCTAAGCCCTTTAGGAGCCTCCAAAGACTTAAGCATCTAAAATCCTTAAAAAACCCAAAAAAGACAGGCCTACTATAACTACTTGATTTTTAAATGATTACGTGTATTTTGAGCTTTTTAACTTGAATTTTTGTAGATTTGTAAAAAATAATTACCATGAAACATATCCTCCTTTTTTTAATGATAGCCTTTTCAACGCAAGGGTTCTCACAGTGCGATGCTCCATCTACAATTTTTGCATCAAACGTTAATTATTATAATGCTGAAGTAAACTGGAATACAACTTCAGGAACATATTTTTACAGAATTAGATTTAAAATAATTGGGGCTCCCTCTTGGTCATATAAAAATAATATTGACTCTACTCTAAACAAACTGATTCTTATTGATTTACTTCCATTAAGCGATTATATTTGGCAAATAAAGTCTTATTGCGATACCACTAACACAAACACATCAAGCTGGTCAACAACAGACACATTTACAACTATTACAAATACATGTCCAAATACAAATGTACTTTTTACAAGTAATATTAACTTTAACAACGCAGTAGCTAATTGGGATACTATAAATGGCGCAAATAGATATAAAATACGGTATAAAATTTTAGGCACAACTTTATGGTCATATCTAGGTCCTGTATACCACCCATTAGACAGTATTACAATTCCAGTATTACAGCAGAATACATCCTATGAATGGCAAGTGCTTACATTTCATGATAGTACTAATTTATTGGGATCCCTATGGTCAGAAAGCGATACCTTTACAACGACTTCCTTTGTTTATTCTCCTTTTAATCCATTAGTAACAAATACATTAAGTAGTCTAGAATGCAGTTCTCCATCTGAATTTTCTTTAACTGTTACTCAGTCTGCCTATGAACCTGATATTGGCACAAGTAGAATAACATCAGATGGTGGCTATTTTGACATTTCATCCATAAGTATGGGGGATTCTGTTGGCTTTGCTATTATGACAACAACCACGCAAAACATAACCGCAGTATTAAGAGCAGGACTAATTGCGGGGCAAAATTATGCTATTATTAATTCATATGACAGCACAGGCTCTTTAATAGGGTTCTTTACGATTGAAAATGATAATGGAGGAATAAAAGTAACAACCACGACTCCAAATGACAATAATGACTATACTAGCGGCTATATCAGTGAGGTCTACTTGACTAATCTTTTTATTAATCCTCCAAATTCAGGGCCATTACATTTCTTTATCGATATTGAATCTGAGTTAAGTGATCAAATATATGATACTGATACGGTTCAAATATGGTGTAATACAAATAACATCATAGAACAAAAATATGAAAAAGAAATTCTTGAACTATACGATCTATTAGGAAGAAAAAGACAGAACAAACAAAAAAATAAACCCATCTTGTATATGTATGATGACGGAACCGTTCAAAGAAAAATAATTATAGAGTAAAAAACCTCACTTATTAAAAGTGAGGTTAAATTAGTGGCCTAGAGAGGATTCGAACCCCCAACCCTCAGAGCCGAAATCTGATATTCTATCCAGTTGAACTACTAGGCCATTTTGCAAAAATAAGATATCTTTTAACTCTACAATTTTTTATTAATTAAGATGTTATCTGATTGTAAAATATTATTATTGTGAAATTATGAAAAAGCTCCTTTTACTTTTATTCCCTTTCTTCATGCAAGCTCAAGATGTAGCTATTGGGCATTGGAAGGATTATTTATCATACAATTCTGCCTCCTATATTACTGAGGCTGAAAATAAAATATATTGCGTAGCAAATGGGGGCTTGTTCTATATAAATAAAAATGATGAGACAATCAACAGACTCTCAAAGATAACAGGCCTTTCTGATGTAGGTATTAAACAAGTTGCTTATTCTTATGAACTAGATATTGTAATAATTACCTATAAAAACTGTAATGTTGATCTTTTAAAGAACAATCACATTATAAATATATCAGACATAAAACGCAAAGAAATTACAGGCATCAAGTCAATAAATAATATTACAATTAGAAAAAATATTGCATACCTATCAACATCTATTGGGTTAATTCTAGTTGATTTAGAAAATGAAGAAATAAAAGACACTTATAACTTGGGAGATGCAAGTAGTGCCTATAAAATAAACGGATGTGCATTCTTAGGAGACTCAATAATTACAGCAACATCTCAAGGGTTATTTTATGCTAATGTCAATGATCCAAATTTATCTGATTATAGTAGCTGGTCTGTTTTCCAAGCTCAGACAAATGAAGAAACATATGACAATATTGTTTATGGAAATGGAAATATTAATGGAGATTATTGGTATGAAACAAGAAGCGTCAACTATAACAACAGCACTCTAGTAAGAACTAAATTTGACAGAGTTGAAATCACTAAAGATGATGGAGCATATATCGAGTTAACGCACTTAAAATTTGAAAATATATTATACGCCTTAAATGATGACGAAAATATTATTTGGGTAGCGGACTCTGTAAATGGCCTTTTGAAATTTATAAATTTAGACTATCAAGAACGTTTTATTCCTTCAGGGCCCGTTCGAAATGAAATTTATAGCTTAGAATACGAAGAAAATAAACTATATCAATGCCATGGAGGACATGCTAATTTTGGCTCAAATTCCTTAATTAATAATGGCGTATCAATAAAAAACAATTATGATGATTGGACTAATTATGATAGATATAAATTAGGCAATGCCAGAGATATATTAGAGGTCGCTGTTAATAATGGAGTTGAGTATTATGCCTCGTGGTATCATGGAATCCCTCAAATGAAAGATGGAGAGCTAGTAATAAAATATGATTATCAAAACACTAATGGAGTGCTAGATACCTGTTGGTATTCAAATAATAGAATTCGTATTTCAGATATCAAATTTGACTCTGAAGGAAATATGTGGGCTCTAAGCTCAGAGGTAAACCATCCATTAGTGCTGAAAACCAAAGATAATAATTGGTATGCATACAGCATGAATCAAAATCAAGTTAGCCTATTCTTTGATGATTTACTAATTGATAGTTATAATCAGAAATGGGGAGTATTAGGAAGAGGAAATGGATTATTTGTTTATGATGATAACAGAACTTTTGATAATCAAAATGATGATCAATATAAATTATTAAATACTAATATCGGATATGGAAATTTACCCTCAAATCAAACTTATTGTTTAGCTGAAGACTTAGATGGAGAAATCTGGATAGGGACAGATAAAGGGATCACTGTTTTTTATGATCCAGCAGCAATATTCTCGGGCTATAATTTTGATGCCCAACAAATTCTTATAACAGAAGGAGATTACGGCCAGTATCTTTTAAGTGAAGAAAGGGTTAAGTGTATCGCTATTGATGGAGCAAATAGAAAATGGATTGGCACAGAAAAATCAGGAATCTTCTTGCTTTCTGAAGATGGTCTACAGCAAATTTTACACTTTACAGAAGATAATAGCCCACTATACTCTAACAACATTGTAGATATTGCTATAAATCATGAAAATGGAGAAGTTTTTATTGGCACGAGTAAAGGGTTAATCTCATACAGATCAGATGCGACAATTGGAGCAGTGAAGCAAGGAAAAACTCATGTATTTCCAAATCCTGTTAAAGAAAATTATAATGGAGTCATTACAATAAGTAAATTAGTAAAAAATGCTACTGTGAAGATAACTGATATAGGTGGTAATTTAGTTTTTGAAACTATTGCAAATGGCGGGCAAGCGATATGGGACGGAAAAAATAAAAATAAAACACGAGTCTCAACTGGCGTTTATTTAGTCTTCAGTACGGATATATATGGAGAGGAGAAAGTTGTAAGCAAAATTCTATTTATTAACTAATGAAATATAAAAGCCGAGCAATTGCGCTAACTTATATAAAACAAGGAGACAGCTCAATTATTGCCAAATTATTTACTGAAAAAAAAGGCTTACAAACTTTTATTATTAAAGGGGTGAGATCCAAAAAATCAAAGAATAACATAACTTTTTTTGAGCCTTTAAAACAACTAAGCATTAATGGTCTATATAAGCCCAAAAATTCATTGCAATACTTAGATGATATTAGACTAGAGAATAGTTTTGGCGCATTAAGAAAAAACATGTTTAATGTTTTTATTTCAGTGTTTATTGCAGAAGTAAGTTCAAAGGTTTTGCAAGAGAATGATAAAAACCCAGCTTTGTTTATTTTCTTATGGGAAACAGCACAGGCCTTATCCCTTGAGAATAAGAGCAACTCAAATTATGTGCTCACTTTTATGTTAAACCTGTCTCGGTATTTAGGTTTTTATCCTTCTATTTCAGAAATAAAAAAGTCATTTTTCGATCTAGAGAGAGGAATATTTTCAGATCAATTAAAAAGCCTCGATATTTGTATGAATAAAAAAAATACCCTATACCTAAAAGCTCTAATAAAAAATGAGCCGATTAATATTCCTCAAAAAGATAAGTCTATTTTATTACAAAAGTTAATTCGGTATTATACCCTTCATCATTATAATATAGAAAACATCAAATCGCACCTAGTCATTGAATCATTAAGGGTATGAAAAAGTTAATTATTCTTTTTTTAATATGCTACACAAAAACAGTAGTTTCACAGGAAATTGTTATTAAAGACAGCCTTCTAGAAATAGCCATTGAAAATGTAAATCTAGTACAGCATAGCCTTGGTAAAATAAGTAATAAAAATGGTTTAGTAAATATTAGTCAATTTAACGATTCTGATTTAATAACAATATCACACCTTGCTTATCATTCAAAAAAAATAAAAAAGATAGATATTAAAAATATTATCTTATTAAGCCCAAAAATAAAAATGCTCCCAACTGTAACCCTAAATGATAATTCAAAAGTCCCTCTTTCAGAAAAATACACCCTATTTAAAATAATTCCCGCAGAATCTACACTACTAAATATTTCTTCATCCGATTTATTAGCCAATAATTCATCCGTTCTAGTTCAAGAGAGTCAATCTGGTGGGGGGAGCCCAAATTATAGAGGAATGGAAGCTAATAGGCTCCTTTTAGTAGTAGATGAGATCTCGCTAAATAATACTATCTATAGAAGTGGGCACCTACAAAGCTCTGCCACTATTAATCCTTTTTTTATTGAACGTGTTACTTTATTGTCCGGGCCTGCATCAGTGGCATATGGGAATGGTGCAATGGGAGGAGCCCTGCTGTTCAAAACAAAGAATAATCGAAGAAATGAAAATGGAATTCAAATGCATCAACAATACGAAAGTAGTAGTAATATGGTGTTTTTTGGTTTTCTAAGCAAGTATACAAAAGGTAGAGGCTCCCATTTATCAGCATTTTCAATAAAATCTGCTGGAAACCTGAAAATGGGGGCTAATCGACAGCATAAATATAACGACTGGGGAAAAGAAGAGATTATAGCAAATGGAGAAGAACAACTTTTTACAGCACATCATCAATTAGATTTATTACACAAAGCATATTATCAAATAGACCAAAAGAATCAAATCTCTTTTAATACTCAATACTCTACATCTTCAAATATAAATCGATTTGACAAGCTAAATGATTACAAAGAAAATTTACCAAAATATACAAACTGGTATTATGGCCCTCAAAATAGGTTTTTGCAAAGTATCTCTTTGTTAAGTAAGAAACCAAACTTATTCTTTGAGAAAATTAAAACTATAGTATCATATCAAAACGTAAGAGAATCAAGACATAAACAGTTGCTGGACGAAAGCCTTATTAATAATAGAAATGAGAATGTGTATATATATGATGCTCTAGCTGATTTTCAAAAAACAATTTTAAGATCCAAAATCACATATGGGATAGGTCATAGAAGGCAAAATGTTTACTCCTCAGCAAGTCTCTCAAATAAAAATGGAGATTCGTTCTATAATACAACACGATATCCTGATGGAGGAACTCTAGTTCAAGACTACTTTTTATATAGCCAAATGATTTTAGCTGTCAGTAAAAAACTAGATCTAGTAATAGGAGGGAGGTTGAATGCAAATTATTTAACAGCTACTTATGAGGACACCTCAACTTATCAGCTTCCTTTTTCAACTATTAATAATGAAAACCAATCTTTTATAAATTCAATATTATTAACTTATAAAACTACAAATCAGACTACGATTAATGCATCATATTATAATGGATTTCGGAATCCAAATATTGATGATCTTGGTAAAGTCTTTTCTAAAAATAGCGATTATGTAGTAGTTCCAAATGCAGATTTAGAGCCAGAGTATTCTACTAATCTAGAATTAAGTATAGAGTATGCAATTAAGAAAATACAAATACAAATACAGCTTTTTAATACTGAAATCGATAATGCCATAAGCAGACAATTTGCAAGTATTGGTGGTGTAGACAGTTTAAAATATGACGGCGAAATAATGCGCATACAAACAAATAAAAATATTTCTTCAGCTAACATCAAAGGAATTAATTTCAATTCGAATTATTATTTTACTAATTTACTGTACGTTAGTGCCCATTGCAACTACATAGTAGGTCTAACATTTGACAATCGGCCCTTGGCTCATATTCCTCCTCTAAATGCAAAAATTGAAGTCACCTATAATCCTAATAAATATTCTATTTCTTTCTATAGTGATTATAGTGCTTCAAAAAAAGCAATAGAATATGATGATGCTGGCGTAGACAACTTTGAAGAGGCTACTATTGAAGGGAGTCCAATGTGGTATACCTTAAATCTCGCTTACAAAAAAATTATTGATAAAAACCTAACCTTTAGTTGTGGAATAAAAAATATTATGGATATCCATTACAAAACTTTTGGATCTGGCATAAGTGCTAGTGGTAGGAATTTTATCATATCTTTGCAGGCTAATTTATAAGCTATGTATAGACTATTATTTATTCTTTTTGGTTCATTTTTATCACTTTCCTTGTCATCTCAAGTCTGGCAAGATGATTTACTAAAAACAAAGCCTAAGCCAACAACAGCTGATAAAGTTGAAGCTTTTGAAGCTTATAGGGAAATACACCCTTATATTAAAGGAAACGGTTATAAGCCATACGCTCGTGAATTAGACTTTGTAACTCAAAGAATAAGTAACAACACTGCCTTTAAGGCTAATGCCTTATATATTGAATGGAAAAAAGAACAAGAAAAACATGCTTTTTCTAAAACAAAATCTACAGCAAATTGGGTGGCTAAAGGCCCAATTAATACTCCTATTATTTTATCTAATGGGAAAAACAGAGGAAATGGAAGGGTAAATTGTATTGCTTTTGATCCAATTAACTCTGATATAATTTGGGTTGGCTCTCCTGCTGGAGGACTATGGAAGTCAACTGATGGAGGAGATAGCTGGAGTACAAATACTGATGATCTTCCGGTACTTGGAGTATCTCATATTGCTATTGATCCTAGTAACACTCAAACAATGTATATTGTAACTGGAGACGCTAATGCTACTGATACATATAGCATTGGCATTCTTAAATCTACTGATGGAGGAGGAACTTGGAATACTACGGGATTAAGCTACACTGTTGAGCAAGAAGAAACAGTAAATAAAGTTATTATTAACCCTGAGTTTACTGATAGTTTATATGCCGTTACAAATTCAAATATTATGATAAGTGCAGACGGAGGTAATAGCTGGAATATCGCTGGCAGTATCGGAAGATGGCGTGATATCGAATTAAAGCCAAATAATAGAAATGTATTATATGCTGTTAAGCAATCAAGCGGTTCAAGCAATGTTTACCGAACAACAGATGGTGGTGCAAATTGGACTATTATCGATAATGGAATTAGTGGCACTAGATACCGACCTTTAATTGCTGTTACGCCAGACAATCCTGAAGTTATTTATGCTCTTTTTACAGATGCACAATACAATTTTCATGGGATATATAAATCTTCTGATTCTGGAGATAATTGGATTTTGCAATCAGACAGTCCAAATATCTTAGGAAGAAATACAGATGGCTCATCAACAGGAAATGGTCAAGCATGGTATGATTTAAGTCTAGGAGTCGCTACAAATAATGAAAACTTGGTCTATGTAGGGGCGATTAATCTATGGCGATCAGATGATTCTGGAAATAATTGGGATATTGATGCGAGTAGTGGAAGTAGCTCTAATTATAGCTATATGCATGTAGATCAGCATGCTTTTGAATTCAATCCTCATACTCATGTTGCTTATGCTGGAAATGATGGGGGGTTTTACAAATATAGAAATGATCTGAACTCCTGGGAAGAAAAATCAGATGGCCTTGAAATATCACAATTTTATAAATTAGGCTTATCAAGATCAAATCCAACTAGATTAGTCGCAGGAGCTCAAGATAATGGAACTGAAATGCTAACTGGAAATATTTGGGATGCAATTAGAGGTGCAGATGGCATGGAGTGTGCAATTGATCATTATGATGAAGATATTATTTATTCATCATCTCAATATGGTGGACTTAAAAAAAGCTACAATGGAGGTGGTAATTGGGATAATATAAAGCCTGTAAGCTATGATGGAGCTTGGGTAACTCCATACGCTATACATGCAAATAATAACAACTTAATTGTTGTTGGTTATGATGAAGTTTATAGATCAACAACTGGGGGTGCTGTTTGGGACTCTGTGTCTTACAATGTAAGTAACGGACAATCTCTTCGAACAATTGCACTAGCTCCTTCTGATGAAGATTATATCTATGCTGCATCATATAGTTGGATTAAACTAACCAAAGATGCGGGAAATACATGGACTAATATAAAATGGGGGCTGCCAAACTATAGTATTACTGATATAACAGTGGCCAATAATAATGCGGATAGAGCTTGGGTTACTTTCTCTGATTATAATAATATTCACAAGGTTTATGAAACAACTGATGCTGGCAATACTTGGTTTAATATCTCTGGTAATAATTTGCCAGGGCTTCCGGTCAATTGTATTATACATCAAGGCGGGGCCAATGATGATTTATATATAGGGACAGATGTTGGGGTCTATTATAAAAACAATACTCTTTCTGAATGGATCCCTTTTAACGATGGGCTTCCTAATGTTATTGTAAAAGAACTAGAGATACATTATGCTAATGGGACAATCAGTGCGGCAACGTTTGGTAGGGGTGTTTGGGAAAGCCCTTTAAATACTCTATCCACAAATATTAATGATGTAAAACCCTTTTCTTTCTCAATTTATCCTAACCCAGCACAAAATCAAATAACAATCAACTCAAATTCTCAAAATATTACAACTACTATTCTAGCTCTTACTGGTCAGAAAATAATTACTACAACATCAAATGTTATCAGTACTCGTAATTTAAAGTCAGGATGCTATATTGTTGAGGTAAACAGTAATAATATTATTAAAAGAGAGGTGTTAATTATAAGATAGCCTCAAACTCTTTTATGTACTTTCTTTTTCTGCTTTGAGGCGCAAAAACAAGCCCTATATTTACAACTATCTTATTCTTGATAAAATATGTTTTTATAAGAAAAGGCCCCCCCATAAAACCATTCTCTAATTTCCAAAGGCCTCTATAAGTATTCTCAAAATAATACGGTAGAAATTCCGTCTCAATTCTAACGAAACTTCCTTTATTTTCACCAATAAGATATTTTGAAAAAATACTGTCGGTTTTTTGTAATACTTCAGTTTGGATATTTATGGACTGCGGAACAAATGAAAAAGCAATAATATTCTTTATCTCATCAGAATTTTCTGGGTCATAATGAGCCCAAAAAATTAAACTGTCATTCTTAATTACTTCATACTCCTTTGGAACAATGCATTCAATTCCAAAATTAGTGAAAATGGTTTTTTCTATATTCTTCTGTGAAAATCTTTCCAAAAGGCTTCTTTTATGTTCTATTTCTTTTAGAACAAAAATTGAGCGTATTTCCTTTATCTCTTTCAACATTTTTTCTAAATTATGCTCCCATTTTAAATGCGCAACAGCTTGATTAATAGCCCATTTATTTGTGTGAATAGAATGCCTCCCACTCTCACGAATAATTAAAATATTCTTATGTGTCTTTAATATAGATTTAAACTCACTATGGCTTACTTGTACAATTCTGAATAGTGATTCTTTCTGATTAATACCTTCTATGCTTTCCCCAAATATATTGTAGACTAAGGAGTCTATCGAATCTTCCCATAGCCTATCCTCAACAACACAAATGATCTCAGCATCGGATCCTGTTGAGCTAGGGAGTGTCTTTAAGCTGTCTTTACAGCCTATTAGAATGCATGAAAACAAAAAAACATAGCGCATTAAGTTGTAGGTAAAATAATTTTAGTTCCTGGCTTTAAATTGTCACTTTCTAAATTGTTTAATGACTTTATTTTCCAAACACTTAGTCCTTTATATTTTTGTGCAATTCCCCATAAAGTATCCCCTTTTTGTATAACATATTCATTTTTAAGTTGTTGGCTCGCCTCGGTTTCTAATTTAAGATTCTTTTTTACATAGACCACTAACTTATCCCCAATATCCAAATCTGTTGTTCTAAGATTATTCCACTGCTTTATTTCATAAACATGAACTCCATACTCTTTTGCTATCCTTCCTAAGTAATCTCCCTTTTGAACACTATACACAATCCTATCTTCATCAATAAGTATTTCTTTATTATCAACTGCATCAATAAATATATAATTTGACTCTTCATTATTTAAGAAATCATTAACCGCAAAGAAGGGCAGTACAAGTACTGATCCTTTTGGGTAGATTTCTTTTTTATATGATGGATTCAAATAATTAATAGTTGCTTTATTGACACATAATATCTCCATAAGTGTTTTAATTTCCACTTGTTTTTTGAGTGTTAAAGTGTCTATTTCTCCAACATTAATTTCTGGTGATTGGATTAAAATACCATGCTTATCAGAATAATTCATTACATAATTTACAGCGATAAATGTTGGAATATAGTTTCTAGTCTCTTTTCTTAGATGTGGATATAATTCCCAAAAATTATATGAGCCTACAGAATTAATCTTCTTTTGCAGATATCCAGGCCCTCCATTATACGCTGCTAATACCAAGTTCCAATCTCCAAATAAATCATATAATTTACAAAAATAAACACAAGCTGCCTCCGTTGCTTTATAAGGATCTTGTCGTTCATCCATATAAGAGGTAACTTGAAGGCCATATTGTTTGCCGGTTAAATACATAAACTGCCACAATCCGGTAGCTCCAGATCCAGATCTCGCTTTTGGGTTTAATGCCGATTCAACAATTGCTAAATATTTTAACTCTAGAGGCAGTTCATACTTATCTAATTGCTGTTCAAATAAAGGAAAATATAAATCCTTTACTCCCTGCATTCTTGAAATTAAATTTTTATTTTTCCCTAAATAGCTCTCAATAATTGGCTCTACTTTTTCGTTATATGATAAATCCATAGGAGAATTTATGTTAAGGAGTTCCAATCTTTCTTCATAGATATTTAACGGCTTATCAATTTCTAATGAAACTGTATCTGTTATAACTAATCTGTTGTCTGCATTAGCAATAGACATTAATAGAATAAAGTATATATAGCAAAAAAATCTCATAAAACAAAATTGGTAAAAACAAACTCATTAAGAGCATTCTCTACGACACAATTATTAACTCTTATTTGTTAACGAATATTATTATTTTTGCATAACTAACGATTTTAGTACCTTTGTAATAGTTTATGAATGAAAAAAAGAAATATCCTCAAGGAAAATTATTAAGCAGAATTAATAGTCCTGCTGATTTAAGAAAATTGAAAAAAAATCAATTACAACAAATCAGCAATGAAGTAAGGCAATATATTATTGATATTGTTTCAGAAAAAGGTGGGCATTTTGGAGCAAGTCTTGGTGTTGTTGAGCTAACCGTTGCGTTGCATTATGTTTTTAATACCCCTAAAGATCAGCTTGTTTGGGATGTTGGTCATCAAGCATATGGCCATAAAATATTAACCGGTCGTAAGGAGCGATTCCCTTCTAATAGAATAAAAGGTGGATTAAGTGGATTTCCTAAAAGATCCGAAAGTGTTTATGATACTTTTGGTGTTGGTCACTCTTCAACATCTATTTCTGCAGCTCTTGGAATGGCAGTTGCTTCAAAAAAAAATGGAACTGATAAAAAGCAGCATATCGCAATTATTGGTGACGGATCTATGACCGCCGGAATGGCTTTTGAGGCCTTAAATCATGCTGGAGCTGAAAATACAAATCTACTTGTTATACTTAATGACAATTGCATGTCAATTGACCCTGCGGTTGGAGCATTAAAAGAATACTTAACTGATATCTCTACATCTCACACATACAATAGAGCTAGAAATAAGATTTGGAAAATCCTTGGTAAAATAAGTAAATTTGGCCCAAATGCTCAAGCCGTTGCAAAGAAAATTGAAGGAGCCATAAAAACAACTATCTTAGGAGAAAGCAACTATTTTGAATCTTTGAACTTCCGATATTTTGGCCCTATTGATGGGCATAACCCTAAACATTTAGTAACAGTACTAAATGATTTAAAAGACATTCCTGGGCCTAAAATTTTACATTGCCTAACAGTAAAAGGGAAGGGATATACTCCTGCCGAGAAGGGGGATACTACAAAATGGCATGCTCCTGGAGTTTTTGACAAAGAAACAGGAAAAATAATCGCTGCAAAAAAGAAAAAAGTTCCCCAAAAATATCAAGATATTTTTGGGGAAACAATAGTTGAGTTAGCAAAAGAAAATGAAAATATCGTTGGGGTAACACCCGCTATGCTTACTGGAAGCTCATTAAATCTTATGATGAAGGAAATGCCAAAAAGAACTTATGATGTTGGCATTGCAGAACAACATGCTGTAACATTTTCGGCAGGTATGGCAACTCAAGGAAAGATCCCTTTTTGCAATATCTACTCAACTTTTATGCAAAGAGCTTATGACCAGGTAATTCATGATGTTGCATTACAAAATCTGAACGTTATTTTTTGTTTAGACAGAGGGGGCCTTGTTGGTGCTGATGGAGCTACACATCATGGTGCTTTTGATATTGCTTTTTTTAGGTGTATTCCAAATATGATAGTTTCAGCCCCCATGAACGAACAAGAATTAAGAAACCTGATGTATACTGCTCAACTTCCTAATCAAGGTCCTTTTTCAATACGCTATCCAAGAGGGAATGGAGTAATGTTAAACTGGAAAACTCCTTTTGAAAAAATAAAAATTGGAACAGGAAGAAGAATTCATGCGGGAGAGGAAATAGCAATTTTATCTTTAGGGCATCCTGGAAATTTTGTTGAAAAAGCGCAAGAACAATTTAAAAAAGAGGGGTTAAGTATTGCGCATTATGACATGCGTTTTGTTAAGCCTCTTGATGAAAAATTGCTTCATTCTATTTTTAAATCATTTGATAAAATCATCACAATTGAAGATGGTTGTTTACAAGGAGGATTTGGCTCTGCTATTCTAGAATTTATGGCAAATAACAGCTATACTTCTTCTGTAAAAAGACTTGGAATTCCTGATGAATTTATACACCATGGAACACAAGAAAGTCTACATCAAGACTGCTCTTATGATACAAACTCTATTATTCAGTCTGTTCATGAGGCTCTTTCAAAAAATTATATTTCTCAAGTAGGATAAACTTAAACTCCTCAAAATGAAAATTAAAAAACTACTTAAAATAGAAGCTTCTGATCAAAGCGTCACTATAAAAGGATGGGTCAGGACAAAAAGGGGGAGCAAGAATATCTCTTTTATCGCATTAAATGACGGCTCAACAATCAATAATATTCAAGTTGTTTTAGAGGGAAACAATTTTTCAGAAGACTTAGTAAAACAAATAACAACTGGCTCTTCTCTCATAATTGAAGGAATATTAGTCCCTTCAAAAGGAAACAAGCAGCCAATTGAGGTTTTGGCTAAAAAAATTAATGTTTTAGGAGGGGCTGATGCAGAGCAGTATCCATTACAGCCAAAAAAACATTCGTTAGAATTTCTAAGAGAAAAGGCACATTTACGTTTCAGAACAAATACTTTTTCTGCTGTTTTCAGGTTAAGACATGCTCTTACATTTGCAGTGCATAAATTTTTTAATGAGAAAGGATTTTTTAGTCTTCACACCCCAATTATTACAGGCACAGATGCTGAAGGGGCAGGAGAAATGTTCCAGGTCACAACGCTTAATTTAGAAGATTTGCCAAAAAATAAAACTGGAAATATTGACTTTACAAATGATTTTTTTGGAAGCAAAACAAACCTTACAGTCTCTGGTCAGTTAGAAGCAGAGCTTGGGGCGCTAGGGTTAGGACAAGTGTACACTTTTGGGCCAACATTTAGAGCTGAAAATTCAAATACCTCAAGACACTTATCAGAATTTTGGATGATTGAGCCAGAATTAGCCTTTGCAGATCTACATGAATGCATCGATTTAGCTGAAGAATTTGTTAAATATTGCATCAAATATTGTATTGATCATTATGCTGATGATTTACAATTTCTAAATAAACGAATGTCTGATGAAGAAGCTAAACTAAAAAAAGAAGACAGATCTGAAATGGGATTGCTTGAAAGATTACAATTTGTATTAGAAAATGATTTCTTGAGGATCACTTATAGTGAGGCTATTGATATTCTTAAAAACTCCAAGCCAAATAAAAAGAAAAAATTCAAATACTTAATTGATGGATTTGGAGCTGACCTACAATCAGAACACGAAAGATATTTAGTAGAAAAAAAATTCAAAAGACCCATTGTTATCACCGATTATCCAAAAGAGATTAAAGCATTTTATATGCGAATAAATGAAGACAATAAAACTGTAAGAGCAATGGATATCTTATTTCCAGAAATTGGCGAAATTATTGGCGGATCTCAAAGAGAAGAAAGGCTTGATAAATTAAAAGAAAGAATGACCGAAATGGATATTTGTGAAAAAGAATTGTGGTGGTACTTAGAAACTAGGAAGTTTGGAACATGTCAACATTCAGGATTTGGGCTAGGCTTTGAAAGGCTGATTATGTTTGTTACTGGAATGAAAAATATTCGTGATGTTATCCCATTCCCAAGAACTCCACAAAATGCAAACTTTTAATGGTTAAACAGAAGTTACAGCAAAAGCAATATCAAAAACTGAGTGCTAAACAGATTCAATTTTTAGGACTCTTGCAAATACCTGTTGTTTCACTAGAAAAGAGAATTGAAAAAGAAATAGAAGAGAATCCTGCGCTAGAAGAAGAAGAAGAAGAAGA
>CEWO01023846.1_pt1 | contig 74078 bp, 70 predicted proteins | sample 361561 | NCBI WGS metagenome assembly CEWO01 (sample SAMEA2623627, study PRJEB7988) | marine metagenome | isolation source: saline water (ENVO:00002010), including
AGCATCTGAAATTTTGAAATTGAATTTTTACTCAAGTTCATAAAATTACTGATTTGTCCAATGAGTTGACCGCTTATTTTACCTAACAAAACTTCTTTTGTCGGTATGTTTGAAATATCTTTTATATATTCTGGATCGACAATATTACCAAAATAATAACCATTGTTTATTTGAATTGCATCTTCATTATTTTTCAAAAAATTCATAATAATTCTTGCTGGTGATACAATATCTTCTTTAGTTGCTATTAATGCTGTTGGACCGTTAATTAATTGATTTAATTCTTCGTTACCAGTATTTTTTGTAGCAATTTTAAATAAAGTATTCTTAATAACACGAAACTGAGCATCAGTTTTTCTTAGTTCATCTCTTAATTCTTGTTGCTGTGAAACTGTTAGGCCAACATAATTTATAGAAATTGCAGCTTCTGCATCATTAATTAGTTGTGTAAAATTTTCTACTTGCTGCTGCTTTTTTTCTGTAGTCATTATTCCCTAATACTTTCTTTACCAGAGAATATTCTAAGATATTTATATCATTAGTTTTACCTATATAGGATTTAAATCACAATGTGAAACCTATAGTCTCTGGGATAATTAATTTATACTTTTTATTCCTTAATTGCTAGTTGTTATATTACTTTATTTGAATCTATTTTTATACCAGGTCCCATACTAGAGCATAAAGTTGCAGATTTAATAAAATCTCCTTTAGCGCCACTAGGTCTGTTTTTTCTAATTCCTTCATAGATACTTGATAAATTTTCCATTAATTGCTCATTTGAAAAGGATGCCTTTCCAAAAACACAATGAATAATATTAGCTTTATCAAGTTTTATTTCTACTCTTCCTGACTTTGCTTCTTTGACACCTTTTGCTATATCATTTTCTGCCAGTACAGTATTATTTTTTGGATTTGGCATTAATCCTTTTGGCCCTAGAATTTTACCAATTTGTGCTAACTTGCCCATCATGCCTCGTTCAGAAATAATGACATCATAATCACTTGCTGTAGATTCTAATTCTTTAATTAGTTCATCTCCACCAACTATATCAGCACCAGCCTCTTTAGCGCCTGCTGCTGCTTCTCCTTCTACAACTACAGCTACTTTCATTTCTTTGCCTATGCCATTAGGCAATGTAACTGATGTACGTAGTTGTTGGTCAGCATGCCTGCTATCTAATGTAGTGTTTAGATGGATTTCAACAGTTTCATCAAATTTTGTATTTGCGCAGTCTTTTACAATATTTAATGCTTCACTAGGTTCATATTCTTTTTCAGCATCCACTTTTTCTAAAACAGCACTAAAGCGTTTACTAGTTTTTTTCATTTATTTAACCTCTATTCCCATTGATCTTGCAGTTCCTTTAACTATTTCCATAGCTTGCTCTACTGTGTATGCATTTAAATCCGGTAACTTTATTTCAGCAATTTCCTTGACTTGATTATTATTAATTGAGCCTACTATTTCACGTTTTGGATCTGATGAACCTTTTTTTAAATTAGCAGCTTTTTTTATTAAATCAGAAACAGGTGGTGTTTTTAAGATAAAAGAAAATGTTCTGTCTTCATAAATTGTAATTTCAGCTGGAATAATTTGTCCTTTTTGATCAGAAGTTTTCTCATTATACTCTTTACAAAAATCTACTATATTTATTCCATGAGGCCCCAATGCTGTACCAATGGGTGGTGCTGGATTTGCAGTTCCTGCTTGGATATGCAAACTTAGTTTAGTTAAAATTGCTGCCATAATGATTTACTCCATTTTATATTATTGTTTTTCAACCTGTAAAAAATCTAATTCTACTGGTGTCTCTCTACCAAACATAGAAAGCATTACCTTCACTAGCCCTTTATCTGTATTAATTGCTTCAACATTTCCTATAAATTCACTAAATGGACCACTGGTAACCCTTACTGCATCACCCACTTCAAAGCCTACTTTTATTTGAGTCGGCTTATGCTCCATTTGGCTCAAAATTTTATCAATTTCATTTGGGTCCAATGGAGTGGGTTGTGCTTTTTCTTCTAAATTTTCTCCTGCAAACCCAGTAACAGCAGGAGTATTTCTAACAACATACCAAGAGCTGTCGTCTAATTCCATATTTACGAGTACGTAGCCTGGAAATAAATTTTTTGTAATTGTTTTTTTCTGACCTTCACGAATTTCAATCTCATTTTGCGTAGGAATTATAACTTGAAAAATCTTACTCGACATATCCATAGATTTTATTCTTTGCTCAAGATTTGCTTTAACTTTTTTTTCATGTCCAGAGTAAGTTTGCACAATATACCAACTGGTATCATCATTATTGATTGATGTATCTTCAGCATCATTATTTAGGTCTACTGTTTCAATCTCATCTTGTAAAATATTTTCTTCATTCATAGTTTTTATCCTAAAATTATTCTTTCAACAAACCAATTGAAAATCAAGTCTGCCAATCCTAGTATTACTCCAAAAACTAACGAAACTAAAATCACTACATATGTTAAATGTCCAATATCTTTTCTTGGTGGCCAGGTAACCTTTGTTAATTCTGTCCATGTATCAATCACCCATCTTGGCTTTAATATTGACCCTTTTCTTTTTGGTTCATTTCCTTGGCTTTTACTTGGCATTACACTAGAAGTGGCTGGCATATTAGCATTTTGTTCTTTTGCAGCCTTTTTTTGTTTCTTTTCTGCTCTTTCTTGTGCCCTTCTAAGTGCTCTACTCACTGTTTATTCCTTATCATTTCGTTTGATGTTTGTTAGACATTTGATTCGTGTTATTTAGTTTCACGATATAATTGATGTGATTGACAGATTGGACAGTATTTCTTTAACTCAAGCCTATCTGTAGTATTCCTACGATTTTTTTGAGTGTGATAAGAGCGATCTTCACAATGTTCACAAGCTAAAGTTATATGTTGACGATCGTCCTTTGCCACATTTAACCCCTTTAATTCTTTTTGGTTACGTTACTGAGATTATTCTATAATCTCAGTAACAACACCAGCGCCTACTGTCCTGCCACCTTCTCTAATTGCAAATTTAAGACCTTGCTCAATTGCAATTGGAGTAATTAATTCAACTTCAACAGTTTGACTATCACCAGGTAACATCATTTCAGTTCCAGAAGGTAGATTGATTACTCCTGTAACATCGGTAGTTCGTACATAAAACTGAGGCCTATAACCATTCATAAATGGTGTGTGCCTACCACCTTCTTCTTTTGAAAGGACATATACTTCACCTTTAAATTTAGTGTGAGGTGTGATTGAACCAGGCACTGCAAGAACTTGTCCTCTCTGTACATCATCCCTATCTTTACCTCTCAGCAAACACCCGACATTATCACCGGCTTCACCAGAATCCAACAGTTTTCTAAACATTTCGACTCCAGTTACAGTAGTCTGTTCAGTATCTTTAATGCCAACAATTTCAATTGTTTCACCTGTCTTAACTATACCTCTTTCAATTCTTCCAGTAACAACTGTTCCTCTTCCTTCGATGCTGAACACATCTTCAATTGGCATTAGGAATGGTTGATCTACAGGTCGAGCAGGTTGCGGTATATCTTTGTCTACTGCAGCCATTAATTCATAGATAGGGGCATAAGCAGCATCATTTTCATCATCTGGTGCCTCTAATGCTTTAAGAGCAGAACCTCTAACAATAGTGACATTATCACCATCAAAATCATATTCTGAAAGTAATTCTCTTAATTCCATTTCAACAAGTTCGAGAAGTTCTTCATCTTCCATCATGTCACATTTGTTTAAAAATACGACTATGTTAGGCACTTCAACTTGTCTAGCTAAAAGCAAATGTTCTCTTGTTTGAGGCATTGGTCCATCTGGAGCTGCTACTACGAGAACAGCACCATCCATTTGTGCTGCACCAGTAATCATATTTTTAATGTAGTCAGCGTGTCCAGGACAGTCAACATGAGCGTAATGTCTAGCTTCTGTTTCGTATTCAACATGAGAAATAGCAATAGTAATTCCTCTTTCTTTTTCTTCTGGAGCATTATCAATTGCTTCAAAAGCACTAAAATCAGCCATTCCCTTAAGAGACAACGCTTTAGTAATTGCTGCTGTTAGAGTAGTTTTACCATGATCTACGTGACCAATAGTTCCTACGTTAGCATGTGGTTTAGATCTATCAAATTTTTCTTTAGACATAATCTATCCTCCTAATAATTTTTTGTTCAGAGATAATAGGATAACTTTTTCCATGTTAAAAGCAAGCACGAATTCATCTTTTTTCTGGAGCCCTCAAGCAGAGTTGAACTGCTGACCTCATTCTTACCAAGAATGCGCTCTACCACCTGAGCTATGAGGGCAGTTTTTCATCTTATTTAAATTATATGTTGTTATTATTATAACTTAAATTAGTTTATGGTGCAGGGGGCAGGATTCGAACCTGCGTAGACCGAAGTCGGCGATTTTACAGACCGCTGGATTTAACCACTCTCCCACCCCTGCTATAAAAATAATTTGTGGAGCCGAAGAGGAGATTCGAACTCCTAACCTATCGATTACAAATCGATTGCGCTACCATTGCGCCACTTCGGCATAATCAAAACTTAAAAAAAATCAGTCTGAGTATATTGGTACTAATTGTATCAGTCTACTGTATTTTATATAAAATTAAATTTTTCTCTCTATACTCCATATTGTCTTTTTTAAATCATCCTTTAATATGATTCCAATTTTTTCTAAGCTATCTCTTATCCTATCAGAAACATCAAAGTTTTTTTGCTTTCTTTCTTCATTTCTTATTTGAACTAGATGATTTAAGATTTCATTTGAGTCTGATAAATTAGTTACACCAAATTGATTGGCAATAATCTGAAGTTCATTTTTCTGTTCTGATGTCAATTCTTCATCATCTTCATTGCTCAATAGATCAAATCCTAAACATGACAAAATATCAAATAATTCACATATTAAACTGGCCTTTTTAGAACTCTGACTAACAGTATTAATTTTTTTAATAATTTCAAAAATAATTGCCAGTGCTTTAGGTGTATTAAAATCATCTTCAATTACTGATATAAAATCTGCAGTGAATTGACTACGGTAGCTTTTAGAATCTTTTTTTTCTATACTTTGGAGTATATCTTGATTTTCAGAAATTATTTGTTGTAATTTATTTGTAGCATTTGTTGCATTATTGATTGCTTCATCAGAGAAGTTTGTTGGTTGTCGATAGCCAGCAGATAGAACGAAAAATCTTAATGCATTAGGATCCCATTTATTTAATGCATCTTGTACTGAAATATAATTTCCCAGTGACTTAGACATTTTTTTTCCTTCAACAAGTAGCATGCCATTGTGCATCCAAATTTTTGTAAATTCTTTATTTCCAGAAGCAAAAGCTTGGGCAATTTCATTTTCGTGATGTGGAAAAATTAAATCTGTCCCACCTCCATGAATGGAAAAATTTTCGCCTAGATATTTTTCAGACATTGCCGAACATTCGATATGCCAACCTGGCCTTCCTTCCCCCCATGGTGAAGACCATCCAGGCTCACCTGTTTTTTTTGGTTTCCATAATGCAAAATCTAAGCTTTCTATTTTTTCACCCTTGGAATCATCATTTTCTCGTTCTTCTTTTTGTAGTTCATCTATTTTTCTATGAGAGAGTTCGCCATATTTTTTGTTTTTTCTCACACTATAATAAACGCCACCATCTTCAGTTACATATGCATAGCCATTTTCAATAATTTTCTCGATTGCAATTATAATTGTTTCAATTTCCTCCGTTACTTTTGGTCTAATATTTGGTTTTTCTAGTCCAAGTACTTCTTGTTGTTGTTCCCATTCTTCAATATTATTTTTTGCAAGTTGAATCGGATCTACATTTGCTGCTTTAGCAGCATCAATAATTTTATCATCAATATCTGTATAATTTGATACGTAAATAACCTCATTACCTCTCCATCGTAAAAATCTAATTAATGAGTCATAGATCATTGCAGACATTGCATGACCAAGATGACATTCTGTATAAGGGGTTACTCCACATACATAGATGGAAATCTTTTTATCCGTAATTGTTTCTAGTTGACTTGTAAGGGAGCTGAATATTTTCATTTTATTTGTCTAATTTATTTTGAATTTCACTTATCTTTTTTTCAAGTTCATTGATTCTGTCCCATCCAGGATCAGGCAATTTCTCAATTGTCTCGTTACTGTCTTCAAAAAAAGCAACAACATGAGCTGGAACCCCAACAACTGTTGCATTATCAGGTACATTAGAAATCACAACTGCACCGGCACCAATTTTTGCATTTTCGCCAACAGTAATATTGCCAATTAGCTTTGCACCGGCACCAACTGTAACATTATTTTTTAGTGTTGGATGACGTTTGTCTTTTTTTGTTGATGTGCCTCCAAGAGTTACTCCTTGATATAAGTGACAATTATCTCCAATAATTGCAGTTTCTCCAATTACTATTCCCATACCATGGTCAATGAAAAGTTTTTTTCCAATTTTTGCCGCAGGATGAATTTCTATACCAGTAATCCATCGATTATAATTTGCAATCATCCTAGAGAGAAGGTTCAATCGTCTTCCAAGTACATTAGCAGCTCTGTGAAGGATAATTGCATGAACTCCTTGATAAGTTAGAAATATTTCAAACGAGTTTTTAGCTGCTGGGTCATGATCTTTTGCAGCCTGTATGATAGATTTTGTTTCACTCAAAAAAAATAATGAGGATATAGATATTACTAACATATATGATCTTAGGATAACAAAAATAATCCAAATTATTACAATCCAGATCAATACAGAAGTTAACATGGCTCAATCTCCATACTTAATATAGAGTTTAATCGTTTAATTGTATAATTGTCATGCATGCAACAGCGTTACCTTTACCAATTTCACCTATATTGTTATTTGTTTTTCCTTTTATTGTGATCTGGGCATGCATAATTTTAAAAATATTTATTAAATTTTCAATTATTTTATGCTTATTTTTCTTAATATTAGGTTCTTTGGCTATTACTGTAATATCTATATTATTTATATCAATTTTTTTTATACCATTGATTTCTTTTAGGATTGAGACAAGAATTTCTTGACTATTTTGTTTTTGAAATGATTTTTTTTTATCAAAATAATCGCTTATATCTTTGTGCTTATTTAAAATTTTATTCGATGCACTCAACAAGGCATCAATTATTGCATGAATAATCACATCTCCATCACTTTCTGCTTCGAAAGCAGGCAAATCTTTTATTTCTATTCCGCCAAGGATCATTATTCCTTCATTGCTTAATTTATGGATATCGTAGCCAATACCTACGGACATTTTTTACTCCTAATTGATACTACTCATCATCTAAGTCTTCTCTAGAGGTTATTTTTTTATTAGATATTTCGCCACTAATTGTATGTATATTTGTACCATTTTCTAAAATCATAGCTGCACAATCAGGAAAATCACCTTCTTTGACTTTTTGATATGCCTCTTTAATAATTGTACTGCTAAAACCTTGTGGTGTTTGGGCTAAAGCATATTCTTCTCTGTTGACATTTTCGATAATTTTATTGTGGTGTATTTTTTTTAAGGCATCTGATATTGGTATAGTTGGAATAACTGCATCATAGTTATTTAAATTATTGATTACATTTAAAATTAGCTTTTTTGAAACAAATGGCCTTGCAGCATCATGAATAACATATTTAGTTGCATCTGGAGAACTTTCTATTGCTTTTTTAACAGAATCTTGTCTTCGATCACCACCATTAATTAATTCAATTTTTTTTGTATTAGTTGATTCAAAATTTTCATCTATAATTCTTTTTATTTCATCATTGTTGTTGATGTTACTGACTACAATAACTTTATTAATATCTTGAAAAGATAAAAATTTTTTTAGAGAAAACAAAATAACTGGTTGTTCGTTTATTTTATGTAGAATTTTATCTATGCCATGCATTCTATTTGATTGCCCTGCGCCGAGAATGATTGCTACTATATTATTCACAGTAGAACTTAGTCTTTCTCCTGATTTATTCTTCAGGTGATGCAACAAATCTTTCTGGAATTGAGGCAACTTTTTCGTCTGGATCTTTTTCTGCAGAGTCATCAATTCTTTCAAGTTTTTCTTTTTCAAATTCAAACATGAAAGGGAGCATTATTGATTCTGGTAATTGCATTTCAGGGATTTGTTCAGGAATTTCAACTGTTATTTCTGCTTTTGCAGGGATCAGTTTACCGATAATGACATTTTCTTTTAGGCCATATAAAGGATCCACTGCTCCTGATATTGCTGCTTCAGTTAATACTCTGGTTGTTTCCTGGAATGAAGCAGCAGCTAAGAATGATTCAGTAGAAAGAGATGCTTTTGTTACTCCCATTAATACTGGAATTGCTGTAGCTGGTTTGCCTCCTGCAACTGCTATATCAGTATTCATTTTTTCAAAATTCCATTTATCAGCAAGTTCATTTGGCAATAAGTTACTATCTCCTGGATCTTGAATTTTTACTTTGCGCATCATTTGCCTTACAATCACTTCAATATGTATGTCGTTAATATTAACACCTTGAGACTTATAAACGCTTTGCACTTCATCTACTAAATATACTTGTACAGCCTCAGGTCCTCTTATGCTGAGTATTTCTTGAGGATCTATCGCACCTTCGGTTAACTGTGAACCAGCCTGCACGAATGCATTTGAATCTACTAGCACTCTCGCATTAGCAGGAATTTTATATTCATCTTCAATTGTCTTATTTGTTGCTATGACAATTGTTTTATTACCATTAGACTCATTTATTATTTTAGCTTTACCAGGATATTTTGCTTCTACATTTTTCCCATTTGTAGCTAACAAGGAGGTGTCATTGCTACTAGCTTCTTCAGTATTAATTTCTGCGATGGCTTGTCCCGCAACTATTTCTTCATTATTGCTAATCAATAAATTAAAATTTGATGACAATTCATATTCATAGGAAAATTCGTCATTATTAATAATTTTTATTGTTCTGAGTCCATCATCTTTATTTATATTTATTTTTCCATCAATACCTGCAAGAACAGCTTGGCCTTTAGGTTTTCTTGCTTCAAAAATTTCTTCAACACGTGGAAGCCCTGAAGTAATATCAAATCCTCCTGCTACACCTCCTGTATGGAAAGTACGCATTGTTAATTGTGTTCCAGGCTCACCAATTGATTGTGCAGCAATAATTCCAATTGCAACTCCTGGTTCCACTAACTTGCCTGTAGCTAGAGAGATACCATAACATTTTTGACAGAGCCCTTTTTGAGTTCTACATGTAAGCGGAGAGCGTACTTTTATATTCTTGATATTTGCTTCATTTAAAATTTTGATAACATCATTTGTAATTTCAACATTTTCATCAAGTAGCAGATCGTTAGTTTCTTTATTAAATACTTTAGCGGCAGAAAATCTACCAATTATTCTTTCAGACAGTGGCGCACCAAGACCATTTTCATTGTCCGAGGTATCGAATTTCGAAATGCCAGGCATTGTACCTTCTGAGTTAAAACAATCATCATTTGTAATAATTATATCTTGAGCAACATCAATCATTCTTCTAGTTAGATATCCTGAATCTGCTGTTCGCAGTGCAGTATCAGCAAGACCTTTTCTAGCTCCATGAGTAGAAATAAAATATTCTAATACAGAAAGCCCTTCTTTAAAGGATGATCTAATTGGGAGATCAATGATTTTTCCTGTTGGGTCAGACATTAAACCTCGTAGTCCAGCCATTTGTCGAATTTGTGCTATGTTACCTTTTGCACCGGAATGAGACATCATTGCCAATGGGCCTTGAGGATCTAATGACTTATTTAATATTGACCCCATATCGTCTGAAACTTTTGACCAAATTTCAATTGCTGATGCATATTTTTCATCATCAGTAACTAAACCTAACTGGAACTGTTCTTCCATGTCTTCTACTTTTTTATCTGCCTCACTCATGAGATTAATTTTTTCTAAAGGCACATTAATATCAGAGCTTGAAATCGTAGTACCTGATTTAGTAGCATATTTGAATCCGACATCTTTAATATCATCAACTAGCTTAGCTGTTGTTTCATTGCCAAACATTTTATAGACTTCATATACTAAGTCTCTAAGAGCCGATTTATCCATTGCTTGATTTTTGAATGAAATTCCTTCAGGAACAATATCGTTAAAAATTACTCTACCAACTGTTGTAGTTATAAATACTCCATCAACTCGTATTCTAACTAAATCATGAAGCTTTAAATGGTCTAGTTCATAAAATGTAATAACGTCTTCTAATTTTCCAAAACTTTGCAGTTTTTCAGTATTAGCTTGAGGATCAATTTCTTTTTCTAAGAAGGTCATGTAGTAACAACCAAGCACCATATCAAGTGTAGGAGCTACTACTGGTCCTCCATCAGATGGAGCAAGCAAGTTTTTTGTCGAAAGCATTATTTGCCTTGCTTCAGCTACGGCTGGATAAGATAGTGGTACGTGAACAGCCATTTGATCACCATCAAAGTCAGCATTATAGGCAAAACATACTAACGGGTGCAGTTGAATAGCATTTCCCTCAACTAAAATAGGTTCAAATGCTTGGATACCTAGTCTGTGTAATGTTGGTGCTCGATTAAGTAAAACAGGACGTGTTTTAATTACTTCTTCAAGAACATCCCAGACTTCCTTGTCCCCACGCTCAACTATTCGTTTTGCACTTTTAATATTTTGCGCATAACCTAATTTAAATAAGTTGTGCATAACAAAAGGCTTGAATAATTCTAGCGCCATTTTTTTAGGAATACCACATTGTTCTAATCGTAAATTTGGTCCGACTATAATGACTGAACGACCAGAATAATCTACTCTTTTACCAAGTAAATTTTGTCTAAATCTTCCTTGTTTCCCTTTGATAAGATCTGATAAAGATTTAAGTTTGTGGCTACCTGTACCTGAAATAGGCTTTCCTCTTCTACCATTGTCTATCAGTGAATCTACAGATTCCTGCAGCATTCTTTTTTCGTTTCTTACAATTATTTCAGGTGCACCTAAGCCAATTAACCTTTTCAGTCTATTGTTACGATTAATTACTCTTCTATAAAGATCGTTCAAGTCTGATGTTGCAAATCTACCACCATCTAATTGAACCATTGGTCTTAGATCAGGAGGAAGTATAGGCAGTACTTCCATGATCATCCACTCTGGCTTGTTATTTGATTTACGCATTGATTCAATTAATCTTAAGCGTTTTGCGGATTTTTGTTGCTTATGGAATGAATCATGACTAATTTGACTAGCAAGTTTTAAGCTCAGTTCGTCTAAATGTATTCTTTCTAAGATAGATTTTATAGCTTCAGCACCCATGCCTGCTTTAAAGACTAATCCGAATTTTTCTTCATAGTCTCTGAATTCTGCCTCACTTAGAATTGTTAACTTATCAGCTTTGACTGGATCTTCAAGCTCTTCAAGCCATTTTTGGTATCTTGAAAATTCTTCTGAAAGATTCGCTCTTGAAGCATCAACTCTTTTTTTGACAGGTAATAGTTCTTTGTTTGCTGCGTTTGTTAATTTTGCCTGAGCTTTTTCAGAAGCTTTTTCAATTTTTGCAATATTTTTATTAACAGCTTTTTCAACTAATTCAATATTTTTTTCAGTTTCTTTTTTTAATTTTTCAATTAATTTTGGATTGATTAACTCACCTCTTTTTGCAATTACACTTTTACCTATTTTTAATTGTTTAGGTAATTTACCATTAGGATTTTCTTGTAATTTTTTTTCTTCTTCTTGAGCTAAAGCAATTAGATTATTAATTTGTTCAGATTTATCTTTTTCCAGTTCATTTATTGCATTATTTAAGAGTTCTTTTTCTTTATTTAATTCGTCCGTTAGCGCTTGTTCACGAATATCCATCAGCTGCATATCATCTGCGGAAAGAACTCGCAATTCTTTTTCAATATCTTGATTTAATAATTTAATTGCTTGTTCTTTGGCTTCTTCATTTATTTCTGTTATTACATAATGAGAAAAATAAAGTATTTTATCTAAACTCTTAGGGGGTATGTCTAGGATTAAACTTAATCTGCTCGGCACACCTTTAGAAAACCATATGTGCGCTACGGGGGCAGCTAGTTCTAAATGTCCCATTCGTTCTCTTCTGACCTTACTTCTTGTAACTTCAACGCCACATTTATCACATTTTATTCCTTTGTATCTCACTCCTTTATATTTTCCACAACCACAATCAAAATCTTTAACAGGACCAAAAATTTTTTCACAAAATAAACCGTCTTTTTCTGGTCTTAAAGTCCTGTAATTGATTGTTTCTGGGCGAACAACTTCACCATGAGACCATGATTTAACTTGCTCGGTTGATGCTAACGCTAATCTTATTGCAGAAAATCTTCCTGATTCGTCCATTATTTGTTGTCTCCCATTTCTCTTCCTGAAAGATTAATTCCTAGTTTTGGAATTGATTCTATATACCCTTCATCAAACTCATGTTTTTCTCGTTCTTCATTAAGCACCTCTACAGACAATCCCAAAGATTGCAGTTCTTTTACTAGAACTTTAAAAGATTCTGGAACACCAGGTTCAAATAAACTGTTTCCTTTTACAATTGATTCATAAGTCTTGACTCTACCAACAATATCATCAGATTTAACTGTTAACATTTCTTGTAGTACATTTGCTGCACCGTATGCTTCCAGTGCCCATACTTCCATTTCACCAAATCTTTGACCACCAAATTGTGCCTTGCCACCGAGCGGTTGTTGAGTAATTAATGAATAAGGACCAGTTGACCGGGCATGTATTTTGTCATCTACTAAGTGAATCAATTTCATCATGTAGGTATAACCAACAGTCACAGGCTGATCAAATGGTTCACCTGTTTTACCGTCATAAAGTCTTACCTTACCCATTACTGGTGCTGCTTCATTTAATTCTTTGGATACCTCTATAGTTTTTGTATTTAATTCTTCATCATTCAAATTGCGAACATTCTTTTTACCTCGTTGTTCTAACCAGATCTCTTGAGCAATTCGTTTAAAATACCCTTGATGAGTTTTTTGAAGAATACTTGAGCTGTCATAACCAAGCTCACTAAGATAACCTTCTAATTTTGGTATATCGATATTGTTGCCTATCTCATCATTAATCGCTTGTTTTTCCAACAAAGCTTCGCTCTGTATAACGAGCCAGGTTAGACCTAATTGATCTTGAATATCTAAATCTTTAGCACCATCAAATACTGGAGTTATTGCTCTATAGCCTAGAGTTTTTGCTGCTAAGCCAAGATGTGTTTCGTAGATTTGTCCTATATTCATTCTTGATGGAACTCCTATTGGATTAAGGATAATTTCAACTGGAGAACCATCATTTTGATAAGGCATATCTTCTAATGCGACAATCTTTGATACAACACCTTTATTACCATGCCTACCTGCCATTTTATCTCCAGCAGTAATTTTTCTTTTATGTGCGACTGATACTTTAACCATTTGATTAACATCACTTGGCAAATCATCTACATCATCTCTTGTAAAAATTTTTACATCAGTAACAGTTCCTTTTTCACCATGCGGCACTCTTAATGAAGTATCTTTTACTTCCCTTGCTTTTTCACCAAAAATCGCTCTTAGAAGTTTTTCCTCTGGGGTTAATTCAGTTTCTCCCTTAGGTGTTATTTTTCCAACTAGTATATCGTTTTCTTTTACTTCAGCACCTATTCTTATAATTCCAATTTCATCTAGATTAGCTAAGGCATCTTCTCCAATGTTAGGAATGTCTCTGGTAATTTCTTCAGGCCCAAGCTTAGTGTCTCTAGCTTCGATTTCATATTTTTCTATATGTATTGAAGAGAATTTGTCCTCACGAATAATATTTTCTGATAGTATAATCGCATCTTCATAGTTGTAGCCTTCCCATGACATATATGCAACTAATGCTGACTGGCCCAGAGCTAATTCACCATCTCTTGTTGAGCTAGAATCAGCTAAAAGGTCACCTTTTGAAAAATCATCTCCTGCTATAAGTACAGGCCTTTGATTGATACATGTGCCTTGGTTAGTTCGAACAAATTTCATTAAGACAAATTGCTCTTCTTCCCCTGATTTATATTTAACTTTTATAAGATTTGAACTTGAATATATTACTTTTCCTGATTCTTTTGCTACAATAACCTGCCCCGAGTCTCTTGCTGCTTGAGTTTCCATTCCAGTACCTACTAAAGGTGGTTCAGCTTTTATCAACGGGACTGCTTGCCTTTGCATATTAGCTCCCATTAGTGCTCGGTTAGCATCATCATGTTCTAAAAATGGAATCAAAGCAGCTGCTACAGAAACAATTTGCTTAGGTGAAACATCAATGTAATTAATTTCATCTGCTTCGATTAGAGCTAAATCTGGACCATGCCTAACTTCAATTTTTTCTTCAACAATATTTCCATATTGATCTAACTCAGTATTTGCTGGAGCAATAGTATAGTTTTCTTCTTGATGAGCATCCATCAATTCAAAATCTAAAGATGCATAAGCATTTACTTTAATTTCAGATTCGCTTATGTCATTTTTTATTTTTTTTGCTAAATCAGCATCAATTACTTGACCTTTTTTTGCTACAGTTACGTTTTTTGTTTTTATGTCTTCTTTAATTATTCTGCCAATTAGCTCTTTACTATTTGTCTTGATTGTTGATTTGACCGGTCGATAAGGAGTTTCGATAAATCCAAATCCATTAACAATACCATATGTTGCTAAATTACCAATTAATCCAATATTTGGTCCCTCTGGTGTTTCAATTGGACAAATTCTTCCATAATGACTATGATGAACATCTCTAACATCAAAGCCAGCTCTGTCTCTAGATAATCCTCCAGGGCCTAGCGCAGAAAGTCGCCTTTTATGTGCTATTTCTGCTAATGGATTCACTTGATCCATAAATTGTGATAATTGGGAACTTCCAAAAAATTCCTTAATGGAAGCGACTACAGGTCTAATGTTAATTAAGGAAGAGGGTGTTGCTTCTTCTACATCAGTAATTGTCATTCTTTCCTTAATTACTCTCTCTAATCTTAGAAGCCCAACTCTTATCTGGTTTCTTAAAAGCTCACCAACTGAACGAACTCTTCTATTGCTTAAATGATCAATATCATCAGCTTTTTTAATTCCATAATTAATTTCAATTACGGTTTTGATGATTTCAATTATGTCTGATCGATTTAAAGTCCTTGATTCTTCATTCTCGTCAAAAGCAAGTTTTTGATTTAACTTATATCTACCTACTTTTCCGAGGTCATATCTTCGCTCACTAAAAAAAGAGGAATCAATTAGTTGCAAAGCATTTTCAATAGAGGGAGGATCACCAGGTCTCATTCTTTTATAGAATTCAATTAAAGCTTCATCTTTATTTTCTGTATTATCTCTGCTTAATGTAGTTTCAATATAGTCAATTATTTCTTCATTGTTATTATTTTCAAATAAGCTTCTAATTCTATCATTAGTCCCTAACTCATCAGGATTAATATTTTCATCTTCGTCTAATGCCTTTAAAAAAATTGTTACAGGAATTTTTCTTTTGCGATCAATTTTTACAGATAACCAATCTCTAGCGGAAGTTTCAAATTCTAACCAAGCACCACGATTAGGAATTAATTTACTAGAAGTCAATCTTTTGCCAGTTACTTGGTCGGTTTCTGAAGTAAAGTATACTCCAGGAGATCTTACAAGTTGGGATACAACGACTCTTTCTGCACCATTAACTATGAATGTGCCTTGTTTTGTCATCATAGGGATTTCGCCAATAAATATTTCTTGTTCTTTAATTTCACCTGTTTGCTTAATGAGAAGTTCTAAATTAACAAAAATCCTATATGCATAAGTTGCATCATGGATTCTGGCTTCTTCTTCTGTGTATTTTGATGGCTCTAATCTGTAATCCTTGAAACTGAGCTCCATTAAATTTCCTGTAAAATCAGCAATTGGTGAAATTTCATCAAAGAGTTCTCGAAGATCTGATTGTAAAAATGATTCATATGAATTTGTCACAATATCGATTAAATTTGGCATATCAATGACATGCTCAGCTGAACCAAAATCCTTGATTAATTTTGGAAAGTTGTTTGTGTTAGCTGTCACGTGGGTTCCTTTCTTGATAGTAAAAAAAAATTCGCTTCAGAAAATAAGCGAACAATTTACTCCAAAACTACCATTCAAGACACAAATTATATCAGGGTAGACCCTGTTGATCAGAATGATTATGATACTGCCAAATATTCCTTCTGTAAAGGAATGAGAAATTATTTTTTAGTTATTTTTTTATTGTTCAAATTTTTGTTCCATTCATTAAATGCCTCTTTATGTTTTTTGCTTATGTCTATTAAGCCATATTCGTATAGAACATCATTATCTGAATCAATAAAATCGTTTAATTGAATCCATATTACAGCCTCACAATTTAATTTTTTTATATCAGAAAAAAATTTTTTTATGAATCTATTTTGTTCAGCTATTGTAGGTGTTTCTTCAAGTCTATTTGTTGAACCAGAGAACCCAATACCTGTAAAAATAACTGGCCTTGTAGTGATATTCGTTAGTTGATTATAATAATTTGCTGGTACATCTCTTTGAGTGATTGAAAGTTTAGATGGGGTTGATGATATAGCAAAAAGATCAATTTGCTTAGAAAACATATTTACCATCTCCCATCTAGGAGTGTGGCGCGCTGACCCAGGCATAATACCCAGTAGCTCTTCATATTGGAAGATTGGGAAAACTTGAATATTTGGATTGATTTTTTTAATTTCCTTAAAAGCATCTGAATAGAAATTTAAGTAACTTCTAAAGATTGATGGATTTTTTTCATAAGTTAGATTTATTTCAACGCCTAATGCAAAATAATCAGGTTCATATGCCTGCGTAAGAAAAATTATTTCCTCCAAAAGATTACTAGATATTTGTTTTTTATCCAAAGATGAATTGTTTTTATAATCTTCTGGAAGATTAATTAATTCGTCTCTATTCTCACTATCAAATATATTGAATGCCAGTAAGCTTTTTTTACCTGATGCTTTTATCAAATTTTGTTCAAAAATTATTCTTTCTATATTATTGGACTTATAGAAACTGCTACTTGGATTTTTCAATTTTTCCCAGCTTGGATTATAAACAGACATCACAATATCACCATAATTGACCGCTTCCTCAAATTGCTTTTTGTATAAAGTCATATTATTTTGCCAATTAATATTGAAACCCATAAAATACATTCTAGATTCTTGATTTGTTTTTTCATTTTTAGAAATGCTATTCGTAGGTTGATTTTGATTATTTGGATACAGCTGAATGATTAAAAAAAATAATGTAATCCATGCGACTGTTTTTACGAATGTTTTTTTCATCTTACTTCATTATTTTAAAAGATCACTCTAAGAACACTTGAAAGGAGAATTGCGAATACATAAGCATATAAGACTGTCTCAATACGTTTTTTTATCTTTGAAAAATTTTTATATTTATATCTCCAAATAATAATGAAAATTAATACTGCAAGTAAAATTATTTTGAGCATTAATTAACCGTTTCTATTTTTGTTGAGATTTTCTAATTCTAGCAAATTACTAATAATAAAATTAGGTTCCACATCTTTAATTTCTTTATACCAATTTTTTGGTCTTTTCAGCCAACAAGAATACATGCCAGCTTGATTAGCACCAATCACATCGTGACTTGGGTTATCGCCAACATGAATGATTTGATTATTTAGTAAACTAAGTTTTTTAGTTGCTTCTTTAAATATTGCTATATCAGGTTTTTGTGAGCCAATTTCTTCTGAAATTAGTATGCATTGAAAATATTGTGCTAGATCGAATTTTTCTATTTTATATCTCTGATGTTCTGATAATCCATTTGTTACAAGACCGAGTTTGAAGTTTATACAAAGCGATTGCAAAATTTGATTTGTTTCTGAAAATAATTCTATATTTTTTTTCCATGATTCCTCAAAAATTATCCAAGTATCTTCAACATTTATTTCAATTTTAAGATACTTTTTAATAATTTCTGATAAGCCTGACTGAGCCAGCTTATCACTCCATTCACTAGCGTTTGACTCTTCATGTTTTTTTGCAACAATTTTTGTGTATTCTATGTAGATTGATTCAAGATCAAAATCTTTGCTATTATTAGCCGAATGGTATTTAAATGTATCTTTGAACCCTTGTTTCCAAGAACTCCTTGAATCAACTAATGTGTCATCTAAATCAAGCAATATTCCAGTTATCTTTATATTGTTAAACATAATTTAACTAGTCTCTAACTTGTCCATTGCCCTGAATAATCCATTTGTAAGAAGTAAGCTCTTTTAAACCCATTGGTCCTCTTGCATGAAGTTTTTGCGTTGAAATTCCAAATTCATTTCCTAAACCATACTCTCCGCCATCAGCAAAGCCAGTAGATACATTAACAAAAATCGATGAAGCATCAACTTCATTTTGAAATTTCTGTGCAGCTACGTATGAAGAAGTAGCAATTGCTTCTGAATGTGCACTTCCTATTGAGTTTATGTGCTCAATAGCTTCCTCTATTGAATCTACAATTTTTACTGAACAATCTAATGACAACCATTCTCTATTATAATCAGATTTTTTGACTGGAATTATTAAATTATTTTTTTTGTCCAATTGGAGTATTTGTTCTACCTTTTTGTCAACATGCATAGTTACTTTAAAATTTTCAAAATCACTTTTAAGTAGCTTTAAAAAATTATCAGCAACTTTCGAGTGAATTAACACAGTGTCAAGTGTATTACATACAGATGGCCGTCTTATTTTTGCATTAACTACAATATTTTTTGCAAGTTCTAAGTCTACATCTTTATCTACATATGTATGGCATACTCCAATGCCTCCAGCAACAACAGGAATTCTAGATTTACTTTTAACTAGATTAATTAATCCAGAGCCACCTCTAGGAATGACGAGGTCTATATAATCTGATAATTTAAGCATTTCACTTACAGCTTGTCTGTCTTTTGTTTCAATAAAACCGATGCAATCTGCTGGAATACCAGCCTGTTTGATACTATCTACAAAAATTTCAGTAAGAACTTTTGCACTTGCATGTGCATCACTTCCTGAACGCATAACAACTGCATTACCAGATTTTAGACATAGAGATGCTATTTCTATAGCAACATTAGGTCTAGATTCAAAAATTGCTCCTATAACCCCTAAAGGTACTCTTCTTTTACCAACTTGCATGCCGTTTGGTCTCATTTTTACATCTTCCATGATCCCAATTGGATCATCAAGTTGAACAACATCCATTAGTGATTTTGCTATTTGACTTATACGTTTTTTATCTAAAAACATTCTATCTATAAACGACTCATTGATTTTATTTTTCTTAGCTTTCTTTATATCTTGTTTATTAATTTGAATAATTTTATCTGAATATTTATTAATATTTTTTGCTGCCTGAGAAATGGCATTATTTTTTTCTTTTGTAGATAGATTAGCTAAAAAATTACTAGCAACCTTAGCATCTCGCGCTTTAGTTAATACTTCATTTACTTTTGAGCTCATTTTTTCTCCAAATTAATTCTATATAAATATTAATCATCTTTTGGAATGAAATGTGTACCAATTTCTTCATTATTGATAATTTTATTTAAAACATTTGATTCATTTCCATTAGCTATTACAACATGTATTTTTTCTTTTAATGCAATTTCAGCAGCTTCAATTTTTGTTTTCATACCACCAGTGCCGTAGTGATTTGTTGTATTTTCAGCGGATGATTTTATATCTTGATTAATTTCATTAACTATTCTTATCAGCTTTGCATTTTGATTATTTTCTGGGTTCTGATCGTAAAGACCATCCTGGTCAGTCAAAATAATTAATAAGTCAGCATTAATCATTATTGAGACTAATGCAGATAAATTATCATTATCTCCAATTACTGAATCAGCTATTTCTTCAGTAGAAACGACATCATTTTCATTTATGATTGGTACGATATTCAAGTCTAACAATTTTAAAAGTGCATTTCGGGCATTTTTATTTGTAGTCTTATTAGTTATGTCGCTTCTAGATAAAAGAGCTTGTGCTGTAATAATGTTTTCCTGAGCAAAAACATTATTCCATTCAGTAATGAGCAAACTTTGTCCAACTGCAGCTGATGCTTGTTTCAATTCTATATCATTAATTTTATTATTGATATTCATTTTCACTTTACCTAGCCCTATTGCGCCAGAACTGACTATCATAACCTCTTTTTTCATTTTTAATATTTGTATGATTTGTTTAGCCAATAGATTAATTTTTTGTGAATCAAAATTTCCATCCTCTGTTGTAAGCAGATTGGTTCCAACTTTAATTACTATTCTGTTAATTTGCTCTTTATTAATCATCATATTTCATTAATCTACTTATTGTTTTTCAATTGATAATTTAATCTCTGTATTATCTATTTGAAAATTAAATATTTCTGAATCATGTTCTTCATTATCTTCTGATATAGATACTGCAAGTGTTTCATCGGCAATAAAATCTGAATATTTTTCTAAAACATTCTCCAGAAGTTTGTTTTTATTAAATTGAATTGCAATTCGATCAGATACTTCAAAATTCATTTTTTGCCTTCTGTCTTGTATGTGCCTGATGATTTCTCTTGCTGCACCTTCTAAAGCTAATTCTTCTGTAATTTCAGTATTTAAAATTACAATGTATCCAGATTCTTCGGCAGCTGCGTAACCATCAATAGCATCAACTTTAATGTTTAAATCTTTGAATTCTAGTTTGTGATCTAAGAGATTATATGACTCTCCCTTATTTAATGTATTTAATATTTCCAACACATCTTCTTTTACGATAGCCTCTTCCAATTTATTGACAGCTTTACCAATTTTTGGTCCCATTGTTGCTTTATTTATTTTAATTGTATATTGAATCAATTCAGAATTAAATTCATGAAATCTTACTTGTTTCACATTTAATTCTTCTTTTATTTCATTACTCGCCTCAGTTAGAAAATCTTTTTCCTTTTTGTTTTTTGTGATAAAAGTAATTTCTCCAAGTGGTTGTCGAATTTTAATTGATGATTGTTGTCTGGTTCTTCTACCCATAGATATCATTTTTTGAACTAATTTAATTTTTTCCGAGAGGTCTTCATTAATTTCCTTTTGGTTATATTCAGGCCATTGGCTCAAATGTATTGACTCATAGTTATCTTTTTTCGAGATTTGAATTAAATTGCGATAAATTTCTTCAGAGAGAAAAGGAATAAATGGTGCAGAGATTTGAGCTACTTTTACTAAACAATCATAAAGAATGTTTAGAGCAATTAATGAGTCTGTTGAGTTATCTGTTTTCCAAAATCTCCTACGATTTCTTCTTACATACCAATTTGATAATTGTTCAATAAATTGATTGATTGGCCTTGCAGCCTCTGAAGGTTCATATTTTTCTAATCCTTCTGTAACTTTTTTAATTGTTTCATTGAGTTCTGATTGAATCCAAATGTCGAGTTCTGTTCTCTTTTCAGATTTTAATAAGTTGTCCTTTATTGAAAAATTAGAGAGGTTTGCATAAGTTACAAAAAAACTATATACATTCCACAATGTTGTGAATGTTTTTCTTGAAGATTCTTCTACAAGCTCACTTGAAAATCTTCTTGTATTACCTGGGGGAGAAGCAGTAAACATATACCATCTAATTGCATCTGCGCCATGTTTATCAATTACTTCGAAAGGTTCAACAACATTTCCTTTACTTTTAGACATTTTTTGACCGTTACCATCAAGAATAATGCCGTGTGAAATACAATTTTTAAATGCGATTTGATTAGGCACTGCTTTAATACTGAAGAGTAATGTAGCCAGTGCATGGAGTGTATAAAACCAACCTCTTGTTTGGTCCATTCCTTCAGTTATAAAATCAGCTGGAAAATTTTTTTCAAAAATTTCTTTATTTTCAAATGGATAATGCCATTGAGCATATGGCATTGCTCCAGAGTCAAACCAAGCATCTGCAACTTCAACAACTCTCTTCATATCCGAATCACAATCTTTACAAGGTATATGAATTGAATCAATGAAAGGTCTATGGGGATCCTCTACTTCTTTTTCCATACCTGCAAGTTTTTTTAATTCTTCAAAAGAACCTATACAAATTATATTTGAACAATTGTTACATTCCCAAAAAGGTAGTGGAGTGCCCCAATATCTTTCTCTTGAAAATGCCCAGTCAATATTTCCTTCAAGCCATTCTCCAAACCTACCAGATTTGATATGTTCGGGAACCCAATTGATCTTGTCTTGATTTCCTTGAATTAATATGTCTTTGATTGCTGTAGTTTTAATATACCAAGACGGTTTAGCATAATAAATTATTGGATCATCACACCGCCAACAAAATGGGTAAGTATGTTTTATAGTATTGTCAAAGTGGAGAACATTTTCGTTTCTAAGGAATTTAATAATCTCTTTATCAGCATCTTTAATAAACATACCCTTAAATTGGCCACCATAAAATCGACCCTTACTATTTATATGCTGAACAAAAAATAATTTTTTATCTTGACCAAGCTTATAATCATCATCACCAAAAGCAGGTGCTATGTGAACGATGCCCGTTCCTTCATCAGTCCCTACAAAGTCAGCAGCAACTATTCCTCTAGCGATTTTGTATGGAGTATCTTTTTTATTTTCATCTTTTGAGTTTTCGTTAATTTGAAAAATTGTATTGTCTTCCCAATTTTCTACGTCAAAAAAATGATCATATTGTAAATCAATTAATTCTGTACCCTTAATAGATAATTTTGCATGTAAATTAATTTTTGTAGTCGATACAATTTTTTCCAATAAATTTTCGGCAATTATTATACATTCTGGTGATTCGCTTTCTTCGATTGACGCAATTACATAATTAGCATTTTTGTCTATTGCCAGAGCGGTATTTCCAGGTAAGGTCCAAGGAGTAGTAGTCCATGCCATTATTGAAGTCTTTTTTGAAAATTGAGTAATTTTTTTGATTAATTCATGATTTTGCTTCATGTCGATATTAAATTTTACATAAACACTTGGATCAATAGTATTTTCTTTATATCCTAATGCGATCTCGTGAGAAGATAGACTCGTTTCACATCTTCCACATTGAGGTGTAACACGAAAATCTCTAAATATTAATTTGTTCTCCCAAAGTTGTTTGAAAATCCACCATCCACTTTCGATATAATCATTTTCGTAAGTTATGTAGGGATTTTCCATATCAATCCAATAACCAATGCGCTTAGTCAGTTTTTCCCAATCTTGCACATAATTAAAAACGGACTCTTTACATTGTTTATTGAATTCTTCTATTCCATATTTTTCTATATCATTTTTATTTGTTAATCCAAGTTTTTTTTCTACTTCCAATTCTACTGGTAAGCCATGTGTATCCCATCCACCTTTTCTTTCTACTCTATAACCTTGCATGGTTTTATATCTAAGTATTAAATCCTTTATAACTCTTGCAAGAACATGGTGAATACCAGGAGTTCCATTGGCAGTAGGTGGCCCTTCATAAAAAGTAAAAATTTGAGATTCTTTTCTATCTAATAGAGTTTTAGTAAAAATATTATTTTTATCCCAATAATCAATTATTTCTTCTTCAATTTTTGGAAGCAAAAAATCATTTGAGACATTATCGAAGCTAGCTTTTTCTGTCACTTATTCAAGAATACTTTCTTTTGTGTCTGAATCATTTTCTGAAGATGCACTAGTTTCTATTTTTTCCTCTGCTTCAGCTTCTGCTTCAGCATTTTTCATCACATTATAACAACTAGAACAGTATATTGGCCTGTCTCCTCTTGGCATAAAAGGAACCTCTGTATATTCCTGACATTCAGGGCTTAATGATTTTGAACCAGAACAAGGGGCTATGTGCAATCTTCTAGGAGTTTTGCCTGAGTATGACACTGCACGACCATAAGAATAGTTTTCCTCATTACTGCCTGTAGATAATTTTCTTTTTTGCCTACAAACATTACATCTTCTTGGTAGATTTTGTAATCCTTTGCTAGAAAAAAATTCTTGTTCACCAGCAGTAAAAATAAATGCTTGACTGCATTCTTCACATACAATTTCTTTATCTGAGAAAGACATTTTAACCTCTATATTTTTTTTTACAGAATATCGTAGCGTTGATTATAACAATTTTATTCTTTTAGAAAATGAATAATTGAATTATATTTATGTTTAAAGAAAATTCTAAACAATACAAAATAACTTACTATTCCCAGTAAAATTAGACTAAAAAGTGATAAAAATTCATTTGCTAAATATTTCTTAATAATATTATTATCAACGAATTCTATTATTAAATACATACCAAATGAAACAATTAAGACTTTAATAAAATCTATCAATATAAACTTATAGTTTATATTGATATCCTTTTTCTTCAGGAAACAAACTAAAAAAGTTAATTCTGAGAGTGCTGCAATACTGCCAGCTAATGCAATTGATTGATATCCAAATTTATCAACAGCAAATACGCAAATTAACACATTGATAACTACTGAAATTATTGTTGCGATGACTGGTGTTCTTGTATCCATTGCAGCATAGTAAATCCTACTGAAAATTTCGGTTAATGAAAATGCAAAAATAATAGGAACAAAAAGTATTACAATATTTTGAACAAGAATTGTAGAACTTGGTTCGAATTCACCGTGCTCAAAAATTAACTTTGTCATAGGATTTACCAAAGTTATTATTCCCACCATTGCTGGAATTGATAGAAAAATGATTGCACTGATGGTTTTTTCTGAATACTCCTGGAATTCTTTCAATTTATTTAATGTGAATAATGAAGAGAGTTTTGGAAATATTGCTATAGAAATAGACATGCCGATTAATGCTACAGGTAACATAATGAACATATGCGCATAGTTAAATGCATTGATGCTTTCTTCAGAAATATTTGATGCAAAAAGAATAAAGATAATTAAATTTATTTGATTTGCTGCTAAGCCAATAGTGCGTGGTAATGCCAAAGAAATTACCTCTTTGACATATATAGAGCGCAAATTGAAAGACATTTTCCATTCCATACGCAATCCTTTTAATACGTATAATTGAACTAATAAATGTCCAATACTTCCTAATACCACAGAAAATGCTAATCCCTCTACGCCAAATGAATTAGATAAATATATTGCTCCAAAAATAATAGAAAAATTATATATGGTTGGCGCAATTGCTGGTGCTATAAAATGATTTTTTCCATTCAGAATGCCTGTAGCCATTCCTGAAATACAGAAAAAAATAGGCGAGATAAGCATAATTCTAGTTAATTGAATAGCTAGGATATTGATTTCTTGAGTTAATCCAGGAGCAATTATATTAATGAGAAAATCAGTAAATATGAAAGAGATTATACAAAAAACTAATGTCATTGAAGTTAGTATATTAATGATTGAAGCTGATAAAACCCATCCAGCTTTTTCTCCTTCTTTATTTATTACTTTATTGAATACTGGTATAAATGCAGCTGAAAGAGTTGCTCCTGCAAGTAAATTGAATAACAAGTCTGGAATTCTAAATGCAACCCAATAAGCTGCAATTTCTGGAGATGTTCCAAATTGATTAGCAATAACAATTGTTTTAATTATTCCAGTTAATCTTGCAAATATAAAACCTAGACCCACTATAGAAATGGCTGGAAGAATATTTCTATATTGTGTAAATTGTTTTATCATCATGTGACTTCTATTAAAAACCTCTAGTATTAAAACTATATACCGTTATAATGGATTTTATCTGTTTATTTATTATATTAAAGGTTTTAAGTAATGGCTCTTTCTAATCAAGCAAAAAAACGTGTTCGTCAAAATAAAAAATCTGAAGATCATAATCGAACTTTAAGAAGTCGCCTTTCTCGCTCAATTCGTCTTGTCTATCAAGCTATTGACAGTAAAGACGAAAAAGCTAGTGAACTCATTCAAGGTGCACAGTCTAATTTAGATCGTGCAGCGAAGAAAAATATTATACATAAAAACAAGGCTGCAAGAACGAAGTCCCGTATTGATAAATATTTGAATAAATCAAAGTAATCTATTTTTTTAGTTATTATGAAAGCAGCTTCTTTTCAAGAAAAAGGTCAAGTCATAATTTCTGACAAAACAAATCTCAATTGTCACGATGGAGGTTTAATAATCAAACCACAATTTGCCAGTCTCTGTGCTTCGGACATAAGAGTTTTCCGTGGAGAGAAAAATGCGAAGATTGGAGTTACTCCAGGTCATGAGTTTTCAGGTATTATTGTCGATAAACATATTGATATAAAAAAATTCAATATTGGTGATAGAGTAACTCTTTGCCCAATTATTTCATGTGGTTCATGTGATTTTTGTTTAGATGGCCTAAGAAATAGATGTCCTAAAAGAATTACGCTGGGCTATGATTTTGATGGTGGCTTTGCTGAACAGGTGTATATTCCAAATGAAATTATTGAATTAGGTCACCTTTTTACTTTATCTGAAAAAACTGACTTGAAAATAGCTGCATTGGTAGAACCATTAGCTTGTACATTAAATTCAATTCGATCTATTGGATTAAAAAAAGAACATGCAATTTTAATATTAGGCGGAGGCCCTATGGGTTTAATGCACGCAATTCTTGCATCTCACATCGGTGTTACAAATATTACAATTGTTGAGCCTATTGCAGAACGGAGAGATTTAGCAAATAAAATAGGCGTGCAACAAGTTATTGATCCTCAAGAAAATTGGCAAGGTGCTTTGTTGGATATTAATCCAGATGGTTTTGATAGGGTTATTTTATCTGTCGGATTAGATAAATTAATTGAACCAGCCCTCAATTTATGTAAAAAAAAGGGAGTTATAAATCTATTTGCTGGTTTTCCGTTAAATCAAAAAAGTGTCATTGATGTTAATTTGATTCATTATAATGAGTTAAAACTTATTGGTACACAAAATGCTAGTTTGCAGAATTATATTGATATTGTAAAAATAATTGATCAATTAAAAAATGTAGACAAGTTAATTACTCATGTGTACAAACTCGAAGAAGTTCCTCTTGCTTATCAGGACAGAGCGAATCTAAAAGGAGTAAAATCGATTATAGATTTTAATATGTAATGTATGGTAAAAATGAATTCGGACACTCAGGATATTTTTAATACCAGCTTCGGTTCACTGCTTCAAGAAGCTAGAAAGGCTCGAGGTCTTTCTTTACTGCAAGTATATGAGGAAACCCGTATAAACACTATTTATCTTGAAGCATTGGAATTAGAACAGTTAGAGGTTTTCCCTGCATATGTTTTTGCTAGAAGTTTTTTAAAACTTTATGCTGAGTTTCTAGGTATAGATTTTGATGCTCTAGCTGATTCATTTCCAAGTGAGATTAATCGCCCTTTAGATTTAGAGCCTTTGCCAAATTTAGAAAAATCTAAAATCGAGTTATTTTATGAGGATTTTTTAGCAATTGAACAAAGAGTTTATTTTGCTGTAGTTTTGTTTATTTTGTTAGTGGCTTCGTATCTTTTATTTCTTAATTAGATTTTATTTTCATCATATATTATATTCATAATTTCTCCTCTTCCTAATAATTTCAATTCGATAAATTGCATTATGGCTTGTTCTTTTTCAGCTAGATGTTTTCTTTGATTGCTTATGATCGAAAAACCTACTGAACTCATATTATGCTTATCTAAATAATCTATTTCTCCAAAAGAAATACTGAATTTATTTTGAGTTGAATCCACGATACTTTTTATGACTGATCTTTTATATTTTAGTGAGCTACTATTCGGAATTTTTATTGTTATTAAAACCGACTTTATAAACATGATTATGTATTTTGGATTTTCATTAATCTAAATTAGCGAAATTTGGTAACTGGTTAGCATTTTCCAGGCCAAAATATGAAAGAAAATTTTGTGTTGTACTAAAAAGTAATGGCTTACCTATTTTCTCTGCCCTTCCTGTTACTTCAATTAAACCTCTTCTTCTTAGATTAGCAAGATGACCATCACAACTTACTCCACGCACTTTTTCAATTTCTGCTCTAGTAACTGGTTGTTTATATGCAACAATTGCCAATGTTTCTAATGTTGCTTTTGTAAGAGGTTTTTCAGATTCTAGCTTGTATGCAGTTTTTATTACTTCATTTGCTTCTGGAATAGTGATCAATTGAATACCTGAAGGGCCTGATTGAATTTTTATACCATGGTCATCAAGTGAATCACTTATTTCCTCAATGATTTTTTCCATATTTTTGACAGAAGTATTGATTATTTTGGCAATTGTTTTTATCTGTATTGGTTGATTTTGAACAAAAAGAAGCGCCTCTGTAATTTTTCGAATTTGATTATCGTTGTTTATATTATTCATAAATTTTTATATCTATTTAGTATTTAATAAGTAACTATATAATAACTAAATTATAATTCAACATAGCAAAAAATTGTTTTCTTAATTTTGAACTATGTTTAAGCGGGTAGATATGATTATTGACAGCCATACACATCTCTTTTCAGATGAACAAATTAGCAGAAGAAAAGAATTAAGTCGAAATGATGAGAATTTTAATTCAATTTATTCTTCTGTCAAAACCAAAATGGCTAATGCAGAAGATTTATTAGAATCCATGCATCAAGCTAACGTCGATATGAGCGTTATAATGGGTTTTCATTGGAAAGAAAAAGTACATTTTGATTCACATGCTAAGTATCTAATTTCTCAGCAACAAAATTATCCAGATAAATTTATATGCTTTGTACCACTTTACATTAATAATTTTAATGAAATAAAAGTTAAGATCGAAGACATGCATAAAGCCGGTGTCAAAGGTTTCGGTGAAATAAGAATAGATAATGAAATTAAAGAAAAAGATTTATTACATAAAATATTACCAGAGCTTTTTCAAGTTCTTAACATGTTTAGTATGAAAATTAATTTTCATACTTCTGAATTGATTGGTCATAATTACAATGGGAAAGAAAACGGGTTGACACTATCTTTATTATGGCAAATGATCAATTCCTATGATTTTGATATAATTGCCTCTCACTTTGGTGCCGGTATTCCTATATATCAATTTATGCCATTTGTGAAAAAGAAAATTCAAGAAAGTAAAATGCGCTTTGATACTGCAGCTTTTAGTTTGCTCTATGACTCTGAAGTTCTAGAACTAGCAATTAAATCACTAGGGACTAAAAAATTCTTTTGGGGCTCAGACTTTCCGTTAGTAGATCAATCAAGAGATTTGATTTTGATGAAAAAATTAAACATAAACCAAAACTCACTAAATGCTGTTTTGGGGGATAATATTGTTGAATATTTAAATTTATCTTAAGTTTAATTTTCTATCGCCATCTATTGATAAAATAATTTCTCTGGCTTCTGAAACTAAATAAGTACTTCCAACAATAAGAAAATATCGATCTAGTTGAGGATCATTAGAGATTTTACTGATTGCACTTTTTAAATTATTTTCTACAACAACATTTGTAGAAAATTCATTGAAAATCTTCTTTACTTTATTGACGGGCATTGATCGATTTGAAATTGGTTTAGTAACTATAATTTCTGTATTATTCTTACAAAGCACTTTTGCAATTTCATTAACATTTTTATTTTGCAATGTACCAAAAATTATTACACGTTTTTTTGGAAGTTTAAGATTTGATAACGTTTTTTCAAGTTTTTTTGCTGATAAAACTGTATGCATACTATCAATTAATATTAATGGTTTTTCTTTTATTTTCTCAATTCTTCCTGGAATTATTGTATTTGCAAGACCCCGTAAAACATAATTAACAGGAATATCTTCTTTATAAATTTTTTTCCAGGCAATTTCGCATGCCCTTATGGCAGTTGCAGCATTTTCAGCTTGATGCGTACCAATATTTTTCAGTTTAATATTTTTGTAAATAGTAATTGGAGTATGAATGTCTAAAATTTGGTAATCTATTGATTGGCTTTTATAATTTATTTGACATTCTTCATTGACTAGCGATTGCTTTGCTCCAATCAAATTTATTTTTTCTTTTATTATTTTTGTTGTCTCTTCTGACATTATTGAAACTACCACATTTTCACTCTTATTAATTATGCCTGTTTTTTCACTACTAATTTTTTCCAATGTATCACCTAGTATTTCAGTGTGTTCTAGTTCAATTGGTGTAATAATATTAACGATTTTATTACTTAATGCATTTGTAGCATCTAATCTTCCACCTAAGCCAGTTTCTATAATTTGCCATTCACAATTTTGTATTTGTGCTGCTTTCCAAGCAATGATAGTCATGAGTTCAAAATATGACCAGTTATCAAAAAAAGTATTTTGTGTATATTGAGAAGCAATTTTCACAAATAATTTTTTAGAAATTTGTTTGCCATTTAGAAGAATTCTTTCTGTTACTGAATGTAAATCAGGTGAAGTATATAGCAATACATTTTTTTTACTTTCCACAAAAATGCTATTTATAAAATGAGCAGTCGAACCTTTGCCTTTTGAACCAGCGAGATGTATTGTATTTCTAGCTTCAAAATTTCTATTTTTTTCTAAGTATTCTTTAATATGTGCAACTTTCCAATTTTGTCCTTTCTTTTTATCAAGATTTTTTTCAAAATTTGATCTATTAGTTAAATCTTTTACAACATTGATATAAGTTTCCTTTTCTTGAATAGAAAAATTTTGCATTGGAAATTATGTCCTTTTTTTTAAATATTAACTTTTTCTAATATAAATTTAATTGTATGCATTTTTTTATTTTTTTATTTATGATTATTAATTTAAATATATAATGCAATACTGATGAAAAAACAATGGAAAGCAATTGATTCTTCGAGTACTAATATACTCTCTGAACTATTAAATATAAAAATTGATGGTGATTTTTCTTTTGAAATATTCATTGGTCCCTCCAATAACATAGGTGCAAAATATTTTTCAATATTTTTAAAAAAAGATAATATTATATCTTTAGAACCAATAATTTTAGGTTTATGTAATTCCGGCATTTATCCTGGGTTCAATTGGTTAGAGATAATTAATTTTAATCAACAGATAGAATTTGATAAAAATCAATCTTTAGAAGTTTCAGAACAGGCAGAGTTAGAAATCTTTGCAAATCTTGGTAAAATTTTACCTCCGGGTGGACATTTGATGATTGAATATGAGTCAGACTATAGACGTTTAACTGCACGATCACTATTAGTTGGAGTACCTCCTGATGCGACACCAGTAGGACGTCTTTTATATATTGCTGGTTGTGGTTATTCAATTAAAAATTGGTATATACCTGAAGGAGGTAGAGAAGGTTCCCGTAAGTTACAGGGCTTCAAACCTTTAGATCGCATACATCAAATTGATACTGCAAAAAAACAAATAGATATTTTGAATCAATATATTGATTCTGAACAGGATCTTGAATGGGACATTAGAGGTTACACTAAACCAATTGCTGAACAGGCACACTCTTATTTATCTGATATAATAAAAAATGTAAAATGACTGTGTTCATTGAGAATCTATTAGCAAACTTCTGATATAATTTTTTTAGCAAATATAGGGAGAAATGATGGTAAGAACATTAAGTGTAATTAAAGCGGATATAGGTGGCTTTGTTGGTCATTCTGGTATGCATCCTGATGTCATGGATTTGTTAAGAGAAAAAATGGAAGAGGCAGTTAACAAATCATTATTGATTGATGGTCAAGTATATGCTTGTGGCGATGATGCTTTTCTAATTATGTCGCATGATAATGGTGAAGATAACAAAGATGTGCACAAATTTGCTTGGGATTCTTTCATTGCTGGAACTGAGGTAGCAAAGAAACTCCATTTATATGGGGCAGGGCAGGATCTATTAGTTGATGCTTTTTCTGGAAATATAAAAGGAGCAGGTCCAGGTTCTGCAGAATTAGAATATGAAGAAAGACCATCAGAGCCTGTAATTATTTTTATGGGAGATAAGACTTCTGCTGGCTCATTTAATTTACCATTTTATAAGATGTTTGCAGATCCATTTAATACTGCTGGACTTGTGATTTCCGAATCTTTGCATCAAGGTTTTGCCTTCGAAGTACATGATGTCAAAGAGCATAAAAAAATCATTCTCAATTCTCCTGAAGAAATCTATGATTTACTTGTTTTTATAGGTTCTCCAGCTCGATATGCTGTTAAACGAGTAGTAAGTCGTACAAGTAATTCTATTGCATGTGTTTCATCTACAGACAAGCTTTCAGAAATTGCTGGTCGATATGTTGGCAAAGACGATCCAACAGCTATTGTAAGATGTCAAGGAGATTTCCCAGCAGTAGGAGAAGTTTTAGAAGCATTTACAACAGCTTGGACTGTTGAAGGATTTATGCGTGGTTCTCATTATGGTCCTTGGATGCCTGTTTCTTTGGATGAGGCGAATCCATCAAGATTTGATGGTCCACCAAGAGTAGTTGCTTTAGGTTTTCAATTAGCAGACGGTAAGTTAGTGGGACCTAGGGATATGTTTGATGATCCTTCATTCGATAACGCTAGAATTGAAGCAAATGAAATCTCTGATTATCTTCGTAAGCATGGTCCTTTTGAACCACATAGATTGCCGCTTGATGAGATGGAGTATACGACTATGCCTACCGTTGCAGATAAATTAAATAAAAGATGGTCAGAAATTTAGAGTTGCTTGATCTTGAAACAACCAATTTTATTTGCTTCATCCAATAAACACAAATTATCTGAAATGCAGTTTTTGTTTTCACAATCTAAATGGGAGATAGTTTCTCCTCAATCTATTGGGATACAGACATTAAATATTGCAGAACATGGACATTCTTATATGCAGAATGCATTATTTAAAATTGAAGCATATGAGAAATATACAAATTTACCTATACTTGCTGATGATTCTGGTTTAGAAGTCGATTATTTAAATGGAAATCCAGGAGTATTTTCTGCAAGATTTGGTGGCTCTAATATTAATAATGATCAACAAAGAAATAATTTTTTAATCAAGTTAATGTCTAAAGCGTCGACTAATCAAAGACTTGCAGTTTTTAAGGCAGTGTTAGTAGTAAGATTTTATAAAGCTCAAACAATTATTAGAGAAGGAAATATTAGGGGTAACATTGCCTCAGAGCCTAGAGGGGAAAATGGATTTGGATATGATCCAATTTTTCAATTAAATAATGGAGAAACTATGGCTGAATATGGAGAAAAAAAACATGAAATTAGTCATCGTGCATTAGCAGTTAAATCGTTATTAGAAGTAATGTAGTATATTTGAGGTATATATGGATATATATGATTCGTTGAATAGGCCCCTTAAAGATTTAAGAATTTCGGTAACTGATAGATGTAATTTTAGGTGCACTTACTGTATGCCCAAGGAGATATACAATAATAATTATAATTATTTGAATAAAGATGAAATTTTATCTTTTGAAGAAATATGTAGAGTAACTAAAATTTTTGTTTCCCTTGGCATACAAAAGATTCGTATTACTGGTGGTGAACCATTATTAAGAAAAAATTTATATAAGTTGATAGAACAGTTAAACAATATCAATAAAATTGATATTGCCCTAACGACAAATGGAGTCCTATTAAAACAACAAGCAGAACAATTATTTGATTCGGGCTTAAAACGTATCACTGTAAGTCTTGATGCAATAGATGATAAAATTTTTAAGATGCTTAGTGATAGTGATTATTCTCATGAAGATGTATTAAAAGGTATTGAAAAATCTATAGAAGTCGGACTTAAAGTTAAGATTAATGTAGTGGTCAAAAGGGGCATAAATGATAAACATATCTTAGAAATGATTGAATATTTTAGACATTCTAATATAGTTATTCGTTTTATAGAATTTATGGATGTGGGCAGTACAAATGATTGGAATAAAAATTCAGTTGTACATTCACAGGAAATTCTCCAAATGATAGAGAAAAATTACAATATTAAAAAACTAGAAAAAAATTACTTTGGTGAAGTTGCAAATAGGTATGAAATTCAAGATAATTCTCTTGAATTTGGGTTCATTTCCTCTGTTTCTGAACCTTTTTGCAATGATTGCACTAGAATTAGATTATCTTCAGAAGGTAAGTTATATACTTGTCTATTTTCTTTAAGTGGTTTTGATTTAAAAGAAAAGATACGTGGTGATTTTACAGATCAGCAAATTTCAAATTTTATTAATTCTATCTGGTCAGATCGCAATGATAGATATTCTGAATTAAGAAATGAAAGTGTTTTATCATCAGGAAGCAGTAAGATAGAAATGCCATATATAGGTGGTTAAATTAAGGAGGTTATTTTGAGTGAAGAGCAATCAATTAACATGTCAGATATTTCTAATAAAGAATCGTCAAATAGATATGCATCTGCAATGTGCGAAGTCGTTGTTAATCAAGAAATTATTGACAAAATTAATAACCATAGCTTACCGAAGGGAGATATCATTGCGGCAGCTAAACTTGCTGGTATTTTAGCAGTAAAAAAAACTCACGAAATGATACCACTTTGTCATGCTATTCCTGTTAGCAATGCAGATGTGTCAATTTTATTACCAAATATTCAAGAAGATAAACTAGTTATAAAAATTATTTCAGTTGTAGAATCATTTTATAAAACAGGCGTTGAAATGGAAGCATTAGCTGCAGTTTCAATAGCAGGATTGACAATTTATGATATGACCAAGTCAATTAGTCACAGCGTTGAATTAAAAAATATTAGATTGTTAGAAAAACGTGGTGGTAAAAGCGGCGACTACAAAGCTAAAAACTAATTAAAAAGATGTTAATTTTTCTATTGCTGCATTTATATAAATGATTTTTTCATCTTTAGTAAAATCTACTGGAATAATTTGCTCATTTCTATTTGCTAAAATATCTAAATTTCCGCTTGATAACGAATCAATTTCGATTATTAATTCGTAAAATTTACCATCTTCTAACAAAATTACATATTTCCCCTTGTCTATTTCATGATCAACATTAATTTCTAAACCATTGATAAAAAAAGCATTGTTTAAAGGTGGTAAAGGAGATTTATCTTTTAATAATTTTAAAAGTTTTTTTTCTAAGATTTCAATATTATTTTGTTTTTTCATTTTTGTAACCAATTCTGTCTTAATCGATAGTATTATTATCTATTAAGTTTAGTTTATTTTATTTGTTTATATATTGAAAAGTTAATTATGGTTAATTGGGTTGGTTCCTTCCATATTCAAGATGGTAATATTCAAGAAAATAATAAGTATATTCTAGATCACTCGGAAGTAAATAATCAGTTTTTTAACAGGATTATTATATTTAGTCAACCAAATAATACTGATTCAGATTCTTTTTGTAGAGAAATAATGTCATCAATCTTAACTGACTTTGTTAGTAGTAATTTTTCTGTAACTGGAAGAATATTAAAAGCGCTAAATAATGCGAATATGCAAGTCGTTAAATGGAACCAAAATTCTCTTCAAGAACATAAAGTGCAGATAAGTATTTCGTGTTTTATTATTTCCAATGATCAAATATTAATTGCTAACTCTGGTTCAAATTATATTGCATCAATTGAAAAAACAAAAATTAAACAGCCAAAGATATATAAAGTTGAAAACAGCGACCCATTAGGTTCTCAGAATAAATTTCAACCATTGTTTAATAAAGTTAATTTTATATCTAATGATCTAATTGTTAGCTCTGAGCAATTAGAATCAGAGCTTAGCCTGACAGAAATAAATATGATTTTGAAAGGTGGCGTTGATAGATCTTTAAGTGATTTATTTAATCGCGTAAGAACCTTTGATAATCTAAGCGTTTGCTATATGGCACAGGTAGATGATAAACCAAAAATACCCCAAGGAGCATTTTATTTAGAGCAGAAATCTGTACAACTTGAATTAGATGTTAATGAAGACAAAGTTAATGTAGAAACATTCAATAGTAATAATCATGAGACTGATATTCAATTAAATGATTCCATAAAAAGATTTAAATGGTCTTCTAATTTTTTTAAACTTTCTCAATATCACTTTCCTATTTTCCCTATTTTGAAACTAAGATTTAATATCATGAATGTATTAGGCTTTACATCTGTGATGATTGGGCTAGGGATTTTTGTACTTCTTGTTTTTAATGCACTATTTTATGGCGATATAAAAGATGACAGAATTAACAGTATAAATAATAATATTGAGCAATTAATTAATGAATATGATTTATTGGATGAAAATCAAGATAAAGCGTCTCAGCGACAAATTCTTTCTGAAGCATTGCTTTTAATTGAGGAAGGTTCAGTTTTTGAATTTAATGACAAGTTTGAATTATTGAATTCAGAAATCAAAAATAGAGAAAAATTATTAAATAATATTTCTCTAATCTCAAATTCAAATAAATTACTAGTTTTTGAAAACAATTTTGCTAATTCTTTTTCCCCAATCAAATTATTATCTAATTCAAATTTATTGTGGATATTAGATCGTGGTAGTGGAAGAATTTTTCAATATACTATTACTGATAACTCTTTTATTGAAATTTTTAGACAAGGCACTTTTATTAATGATATTTTGTTAGGTTCACCTACGCAGATAACATATGATAAATTTAGAAAAAAATTATTTGTTTTAGATGATAATAACAATTTATATGTAAAAAAATTAAATAATACATTAGATATTTATACCCTAGAATCTTTTTCATCTAATTTAACGTCCATCGATGATTTAGAAATTTTTAATGACGAATTGTATATCTTTGATTCACAAATAGGAGAAATTTTATTTTCAAAATTAAAGACTAATCAAAAAATTGACTCCATTAAATTAAGTAGTCTTATTCAGTTAGGAGATAACATTTCTGGCATTGATTTGAATCAAAAGTTACTTTTATTTTCATCAAATAATATTTGGACGTATGATGATGTGCGAATTGAATTTTTGTGTCTAGGAATAGATGAATTTCCTTCAAGTATCACAGATGTTATCTTTGGTGCATCAAGTGAACAAATTTTCATTGCTGATAATGAAAGAAACAGAATCATTGAATGCAGCCAAAGTAAATATTTTAAGAGGCAATGGGTAAATAAAGATTTTATAGATTTAAAATCAATTTTTTATGATTCAAACAGTCAAAATCTTTATGCTTTAACTAGTTCATCAATTTTTGAAATTGAAGTTAGTGACTGAATAATTAGGTTTTATGATGCAAATTCTAGCTTTTGAAACATCATGTGATGAAACAAGTGTAGCTGTTATTAAAGACGGAGAAACGATTCTTTCTAATTTAGTTGAATCGCAAGTATCGATTCATAATAAAACAGGCGGAATCGTTCCAGAAGTAGCTGCTAGGGAGCATTTAAAGTGTATTTCACAGCTATCTGACAAAGCACTTGAGATTGCTGAGGTCAAACTAGATAATATTGATTATATTGCTTCTACAATGGGCCCAGGATTGCCTGGAGCTCTGATTGTTGGTTTTTCCTTTGCTCGTTCAATGGCATATGCTCTTTCAAAGCCATTTATTCCCGTAGATCACATAGAGGGTCATATTGCAGCAAATTGGCTAGATAGTCAATCTCCTGAATTACCTGCAGTCGCCTTAGTTGTGTCTGGAGGTCACACTGAATTAATTCTTGTGAAAAAAAATTTTTCTTTTGAGCGTTTAGGAGGAACACGTGATGATGCTGCTGGTGAAGCATTTGATAAAGTAAGTCGTATGTTAGACGCTGGTTATCCAGGGGGGCCTGCAATATCTAAGCTTGCAAGTGAAGCAGAAGCTATGAATTTACAGTTTCCTCGTGCATGGTTACGTGACACATATGATTTCTCTTTTTCTGGACTAAAAACTGCTGTACTAAATTATATTAAAACTAAACCAAATGAATCTGCTAATGAAATTGCATGGGCATTTCAAGACTCAGTTGTAGATATATTAACAAGAAAAACATTTGCAGCTGCTGAAGATATGAATGCTCAATCGATTATTATTGCAGGCGGTGTTGCTGCTAACAAAAATTTACGAGATCGTTTTTTGGAAAAAAGTAAAATCCCAGTACATATTCCTGCTCCAATTCTATGTACTGATAATGCAGCTATGATAGGTGCAGCTGCATCAAACCATATTGATCAAGCAGTTCTACCGGAAACAATCATGGATATTTACTCCACTATGACTAGAGGCGAACTTTTCCTAGATAAAAAATAGAAAATAATTTTTATCTCTAGCACTAGCACTCCAAATAATGGAGTGCTAAACTTTCTTTTGCTTAAAGCCCACAATTTTTTTATTTAAGCTATGTAAAATGATGTTAATTAAAATCTTAGGAGTATTAGATGAGTGATAAATTATCCCCTCTTTCTGATTATGTTGTGTTGGAGCCTATTTTAGAAGAAGAGGTATCTGTATCTGGTCTTGTAATACCTGATTCAGCTAAAGAAAAATCTCAAGAAGGAAAAGTTATTGCTGTTGGCCCAGGTAAAACAAATGATTCAGGAAAAATTGAAAAAGTTGATCTTAAATCAGGTGATGTTGTTATATACCAGAAATTTGCTGGCACAGAATGGGAAGAATATATTATAGTTCGAGCATCAGACATTTTGGCTCGAGTTGGTACATCAAGTAAAGCTAAAAAATCTTAGTTTAACTTAAGCAATTTGGAGGAATGATAATGGCTGAAAAAGGCAAATGGCTACGTTTTAATGAAAAAGCAAGACATGATTTGAGGATCGGTGTTGATGTACTTGCAGATGCTGTTAAAGTGACCTTAGGCCCTAGAGGTCGTAATGTTGTTTTAGACAAACCTCATATAGGTGGCACTTTTACTAAAGATGGAGTTACAGTTGCCCAAGATATTGATTTACCTCATCCGTTTCATAATTTAGGCGCTCAGTTAGTTAAGCAAGTTGCGATCAAAACAAATGATTTAGCTGGTGATGGTACAACAACAGCCACTGTACTAGCTCAAGCACTTTTTCATCAAGGTATGAAAAATGTTGCAGCAGGCGCTAATCCAATGGAAATTAGAAAAGGTATGAATCAAGCACTTCAAGTAATAAATAAAGAGTTAGATAAAAATTCTGTCAAAGTTACAGAGCAATCTATAATCGAACAAGTAGCAATTATAGCTGCAAATAGTGATGAAGAAATAGGCGTTCTTTTAGCTGATACAATTACAAAAGTTGGCAGTGATGGTGTCATTACAGTTGAAGAGGGTAAGTCTATAGAATTTGAAACTGAAGTAGTAGAGGGAATGCAGGTTGAAAATGGATGGATGTCACCTCATTTTGCTACTGATAAAGATCGACTAGAATGTGTAATTGAAGATCCGCATATATTAATTACTGATTTAAAGCTTGATAATGTTCAAGCGATGGTTCCGTTATTGGAAAAATTAGTGAAAGTAACAAAAAATCTTGTTATTTTTTGTGATGAAATGCAGGATGAAATACTCTCAACGTTAGTACTCAATAAAATGAAAGGCAATTTAAAGCCACTCGTTGTTCGTGCCCCATCTTTTGGAGAAAGAAGAAAGAACATGTGCGAAGACATGGCTGCTCTTACCGGAGGAATGTTCATAAACCCTGAAATTGGATATACCCTTGAAGGTATTGAAGTAGCTGCTCTTGGAAGAGCATCTAAGGTTATTTCAAATTCACAAACTACAACAATTATTGGTGGTAAAGGAACAGACGATCAAGTTTATCAAAGAATACAAGAATTAAGAAAGCAATTAGAATTAGATGATTCACCGTTTGAAGGCGACATTATTAAACAAAGACTTGCAAAATTATCAGGTGGTGTCGGAGTTATTAAAGTTGGAGGTGCAACCGAAGTTGAAGTTAAAGAAAAGAAATTTAGAGTTGATGATGCTCTGAATGCAACACGGGCTGCTATTGATGAAGGCATAGTGCCTGGTGGAGGAATAGCATATATTCGTGCAAGAGAAAAACTTCTACCTCTAGTGAAAAAATTAACAGGTACTGATCAAGGTACTGGAGTCAGAATGGTTTATGCTGCCTTGCAAGAGCCTTTGAATCAAATTGTTACTAATGCGGGTGAAGAAGGTGCAGTTGTTATTAATGAAGTTGTTAATAATAAAGACGGCAACATAGGCTATAATGCTGCTAACGGTGAATATGGTGACATGTTTGATTTAGGAATTGTTGATCCTGTTAAAGTTACTAGAGTTGCATTAGAGAATGCAATTTCTGTTGTTTCGATGATGCTAACAACAGAATCTATAATTACAGATATTCCTGAAAAAGGAAAATGGGATCCTGCTCTTGAGAGTGCTTCGGAGACTTATGGTAATCCTGGTATCGACTTTGCAACTGGCCTTCCAATACCAGAATAATTATTTTTCTTTATAGTTGCCTAGATATATGTAATTATTTTTTATTGATATCAATTCATCTTTTTCTAGTTCAGATATTACTTTTCTGTAAACTGCTTTATTAATTTTAAAATCTCTGACTTCTTGTCTTAATTTTGTTTTTTCAATTTTATTAGTCTTTGTTTTTCTTAGTATAAGTAATATTTTTCCTCTAAAAAATCTATTTGAACCTAGGTAATTTTTTCTTTTTGTTTGTTTATTTACCAGTAGATTTTCTGTATAGCTTATACATTTTTGACTAAAAATACATTTTTCACATTTAGGTTTTGCCTTACATATTAATGATCCAAAGTCCATGATTGCTGGATTCCAAAAATGGAATGAGTCCTTTTTATTTAATTTTTTTAATATATTATTTAGTTCTTCTTTTTTTATTTCTTCCTTTCCAAAAAAATATCTACTTAATATTCTCATAAAATTTATATCAATTGCAGCTATATCTTTTTGGTATCCAAAAGCTAAAATTACTGATGCAGTATAGTCTCCAATGCCAGGGAGTTTTTTTAATTGTTCTAAATTATTAGGAATCAAACCATTATATTCTGTCATGATAATCTGAGCTGCCTTTTTCATATTAATGGCTCTTCTAGGATAACCAGCGTTATCCCATATCTTTAATAATGTTGTATTACTTGAGTTAGCAAGTTCCGAAAGTGTTGGAAATTTTTTAATTAAGCTTTTCCAGATTGTTATAACTCGGGCAATCTGAGTTTGTTGTGCGCAATACCCAGCTACAAAGGCATAGTATGGGTCATTTCGATTTTGCCATGGGAATGCAATTTTGTTATTATGATGCCACAAAAATAGTCCATCATAAAATTTTTTATAGTTATTCATAATTTAATTATTTAATATATCAAAAACATGAATAATTTTATTAGTTGTTTTATGTTATAACTAATAAAAATTATTAATTACATGGGTGTGATTTTGAAAAAGAAAAGCAATTTATATTCTGATAAGTATATTGTTAAACACCTCACAACTTCTGTAATTCAACATACAGTAAAAAATTTTCAATTTATAAAAGGTTTTCCCGCTTCAAATACTTGGATTGTACACTCAAATAATGATGCTATTCTTGTTGATTCTGGGTTTGGAGATCGAACATCTTTTTTATCTCTAAAAAATTATATTAATAATTATTTACCCAATATAAACATTCATTATGTTTTATTAACTCATAATCATTCAGATCATTCCTCTGGATCAAGGCAATTATCAGAAATCTTTAACGCAAAAGTTCTTATCCATAAGCAAGAAAAAAAGATGTTAAAAACAAGATCTGAAAGTGATGATACTCCAGCAAGATATAGGAAAAAACGACAAAAATGGGAAGATGAAAAAGTTCAAACTCCAATCAGTAAATATATTAAACATGGGCATCAGATTAAGGTTGGTAATTTAAATATAGAAGCATTACATACTCCAGGTCATACTTTAGGTTCTATTTGTTATTTATTTCGCAATGAAAAGGTACTTTTTTCAGGTGATACTATTTTAGGATATGATACGGTTAGTATTTCAGCACCTCCAAATGGAGATATGAATTTATATCTAAAAAGTTTAAAAAAACTGAATAGATATAAATTAAAATATATTGCTCCAGGCCACGGTAATGTTATTACAAATCCAAAGCAGAAGATCAATAGGTTAATACTACATAGATTAAACCGTGAAAAACAAATTATTGATTTAATTGATCAGGGGCATAAACTAGATTCTGATTTATTGAACGCTATTTATCCAAATTTACAAAAAGGATTAAAAAATTCTGCTCTAAATCAAATACGTTCTCATTTATATAGATTAAAAGAGTTGAATAAAGTTAAATTAAAGATTGATCAAGATAAATGGAAAGTAATATAGTTCATTTAAATAAATTTATGGAGTCATATGAATAATAGTAAGCAATTAGTTTCTAGTTTGTTTCCAAAAAATGTCTCTATCGATAGTGACAACGACTTAATTATTGGTGATTTAAAAATTACCAATATTGTTAAAGAATTCGACTCTCCTCTTTATTTGTATGATTTTGAAACTATAAAAGAACAATATGATGAGTTTCATAAAGCTTTTTTAAAACATTATGGAGAATTAGATATTCTTTATGCCTGTAAAGTATTTTTAAATTTACCTTTAGCAAAAATGTTAAATTCGATGAATATTAAATTTGATGTTGTTTCACATGGTGAAATTTCAATGCTGCTTTCTGCAGGGATTAGTCTTAAAAATGCTTATTTTCATGGTAATAATAAAACTGTTGAAGAAATTGATTTAGCAATCTCAAATAATATTGGCGCAATCATTATTGATAATTTAGAAGAAATTGAAATTATAGATAATATTGCTAGTAAATACCAACAACAAAAAGTTTTGTTAAGAGTCACGCCTAATATTGATCCTTATACTCATGAAAAAACTACTACTGGCCTTAAAGATTCCAAGTTTGGCTTAAATATGGATGATGGTTCAGCTGAAAAAGCTATTGAGTTAATTTCCAGCAAAAAAAATATTTTTTTTGCTGGAATACATGCTCACTTAGGTAGCCCTATTAATTTTATTGAACCTTATAAAGAGGCAATAAATAAAATGTTTATATTTATTAAAGATATTTGCATTGATAAATATAAATTAGAATTTAATGAATTTTCTCCTGGAGGTGGTTTCGGTGTTATTTCTGAGCCAGGAATGATTAATCCATCAGTTAATGATTTTGCCTTAGCTATTGCTGAAACAATAAAGTTCAACTGCAAGAATTATTCAATAGATTTGCCAAAATTATTTATTGAACCAGGCCGTTCGTTAATGGCACGAGCTGGATTATCTATTTATAAAGTTGGTTCACGAAAAACAATCAAAGACGTTAGAACTTATTTGTCTGTAGATGGAGGCATGTCTGATAATATAAGACCTACACTATATGACGCAAAATATTTTGCTCTTCCTTTACAAAACTTAGATAGAGAATTTAACGACTTGGTAACCATTGCTGGTAAATATTGTGAATCTGGTGATTATTTAATTAAAGATATTTACTTACCAAAGTTAATGCGCGATGAATATATTGTTTTACCTATGTCAGGCGCATATCAATTGGCTATGGCATCAAATTATAATCTTGCTTATAAGCCAGCAGTAATTTCTTATACTAATAATCAAATTAAATTAATTAGAAGAAGAGAGTCAATAGAAGAAATTATTGCCTTAGACGTAACTTGAGTTTGAGAATGATAAATGAATTAACAAAGCACGAATTAAGTCTATTAATTGAAAGTGAATATGATGAACTAGCACAGCAATATCTAAGATATTTTAACATATCATCATTGAGTGCTAGTTATTTATTTAATGGACCATCAGGTATTGGGAAAAGTTATTTAGCTAAACTATTTGCAAAGTTATTAGTTTGTGAATCTTATCAAGCAAATTGTTCTTGTCAATCTTGTCTAAATATTAATAATGGAACACATTCAGACATCTTGCATTTTGATACAGACAGTAATTGTGACCTAAATGATGCTAACCACAGAAATCATCATTCTGATGGTTCTCGTTCAATTAAGATATGTCAGATCAAAAGAATTAATAGAATTTCTATGCTTTCGCCTACTATTGCAAAATATAAAATATTTATTGTAAGCAACATAAATCTAATGACTTCAGAAGCTGCTAATGCTCTACTTAAAACTCTTGAAGATGCCCCACCATCAACTATTTTTCTTTTAATTGCTAATGACATTAATAATGTTCTAGATACAGTTAAATCAAGATGTCATATTATTGAAATTCCGCCATTAAATTTTCAAAAAATACAAAAGATTTTGTCCAAAAAGTTTAAAATTAATGATCATATGGCATCAGATTTTGCAATTTTGAGTAGATCAAGAATTGATAGCGCTAGTCAGATGGCTCTAAATCAAGAAAAAATTGATTCTATTAGTAAAATATTTTCAGAATTAAGTCAAATATTGAATGCAAAAACTATTGATAGAATCAATTTTGCTGAAAATTTAAATTCGATTTATCGAAGTGATCCTGCTCTTTTCCATTTGATATTAAATTGTTGGGAGGATTGGTTTAGATGGCATTTGTATTCAATTAATAATATTAATGTTGCACCTAGTTTTTTTGATAAGGACAGTTCATTTTCTTTTAATAATATTATGAGTAATTTAAAAAATATTGCATATGCTAAAGATCAATTAGCATTTAATGTCAATTCATTGGTCAGCTTGCAGATTTTACTTTTAAGGATGAAAGGGTCTAATTAGTTAATTTTTATGAATCATTAATTTGATTAATATGTTGCAAAAGATGATTGCAATGCCATTTTACTAATTGCTTAACTGAAATTTTGCCAAGATAAATGTGATTGCCGGATCTTCCCCATGCTGCATCAGGAGTCTCAGATAATGTTGCTACTAATTCTTCAATATTTTCTTTAAATTGATTCAAGATGCTAATTGTGGGCTTTTCTTTTTGTTTTAGATTGTCATAAGAGCTATTTTCATTCCATTTAATCTGTTTAGGATCAGTATCTACTAACATTCTTGTTATTAACAGATTGATATTAGATGAGTAATTTAGCATATGACATAATATTCTATGGGTCGACCATTCTTCTTCGTTGCTACTGGTGTCCTTCTTACTTTTTTTTTCTGTGTTTTTCTGTTCTACTGCTTTTTTTGTTAGATTACTCAAATTTGCAACCTCTGAAACTATTTCAGCGTATCGAATGGGTGCTCCAGTAACGAAGTCTATCCTTGACATTTATTTGTTGCCCTTATCATATTTTAATTTTTCTAAAATACCTTCAAATTCATCAATACTGTGAAAATTAATTTTTACAGTACCTGAATTTTTTTTATTTAAATTAATTTTAACAGAAGTGCCAAATATTTTAATTAATTCTTCTTCAATAATTTTTACATCAGGGTCTTGTTTTATCGTGATATCTTTTTGAGCAGTTTTTACACTTATTTTTTTTATATTGCTTTCTAAATCTCTTACACTTAAATTTTTATCTATCACGAGTTTTGCAAAAAAGTTTTGTTTACTAGAATCAATTGTTAGTAATAATTTTGCATGCCCTACGCTCAATTTTTCTTCTTGTAACATTAACTGTATTTCGTTTGGTAGCTCTAATAATCTTATCGAATTGGCTATTGCCGATCTTGATTTACCAACTTTTTGAGCAATTTCTTCTTGAATTAAATTATATTCATCAGCAAGTTGTTTATAAGCAGCAGCTTCTTCTAGAGCGCTTAGATTTTTCCTTTGAATATTTTCAATTATAGCTAGTTCTACATTTTCTTGGTCATCAACCTTTTTTATAATTGCAGGAATTTTTTCTAGTCCAGCTATTTTTGATGCTCTTAATCTTCTTTCACCAGCAATTAATAAATATTCATTCTGATTGTTTGGGTTATTTCTGATAATTATTGGCTGTAATACTCCATGATTTTTTATTGATTCTGCTAACTCCTGAATATCATCCTCTTTAAACTTTTTTCTTGGTTGAGCAGGGTTTGGTGAGATAGATACAATGTTAATTTTACTGATTTGATCATCCAATTTATTAGATTGATTAGATGAAATTAATGCACCTAAGCCTTTACCTAATTTATTCTTCTTTTCCATTTAACTATTTTCCATATTTTCAATTTTTTCTAATATTTTACTGGTTATTATACTATATGCTTGAGCGCCAGGAGAGTCTTTGTCGTACATTTGTATAGGCATACCATGACTAGGAGCTTCTGCTATTCTAATTGATCTAGGAATGTTGCCAAGTAATAAGGCATCAAAGTATTTTTTGATTTCTGACTCAATTTCAAAACTTAGCTTATTCCTTTTATCAAACATTGTTAAAATAATACCTAAAATTGTAATTTGATCATTGATTTTATCCCTAATCATTTCAATTGTTTGCATGAGATTGTTCAATCCTTCTAATGCAAAATACTCAACTTGCAAAGGAATTAATATCCATTTACAGGCAGACAGGCAATTGATTGTTAATATTCCTAGAGCAGGGGGAGTATCAATTATAATGTAATCGTAGTCTTTTTCTATTTCGTTGATAGCATTTTTAAGTAACATCTCTCTATTTGTTATGTCAACTAGTTCTATCTCTGCTGCTGATAAATTTTGATTGCTAGGGGCTATATATAGATTTTTTATTGACGTTGAGCAAATACTATCATTTATACTTTCTTGATTGACTAGTACTTCATATATAGTTTTATTTGGTAATTTATTTATTTCAAAAGAAGATGTTGAATTTGATTGTGGGTCACAATCAATAATTAAAGTTTTATAATTTTTTAGTGCTAGCTCAGATGCTATTGTTACTGCTGTTGTTGTTTTCCCAACCCCGCCTTTTTGGTTACTTACAGATATGATCTTTGAGAACATTATATTTGCTTATCGAAAATTATTTTTTACTCTTCATTACTATAGTATATTTCAACTTTTCTTTCATTGCCTCTGCCGCTACTTTTTGAACTAACGCCTTCTTCCTGTTCTATCACTAAATGAATAATTCTTCTTTCAGCAGGAGGCATTGGCTCTAAAATTACTTTTTCTTTAGTAATTCTGATTTCATCAGCAATATCCAATGCCATTTCTGACAATGCTTCATTTTTTCTTACTTTATATGAGTCAATATCAATTCCAAAATATTTCCGTTCTTCTATTTGTTGACCAACAATAGCATTTACAATTGTTTGCAACGACCTTATGGTATGCCCTGACTTTCCGATTAATATGCCCAGTTCTTTTTTATTGTCTCTTGAATTTGGCTTAATATTAAATAATGAATCAATTCTTCCAAGGCCCTCTTCTTCATTCTGAGGCTCTCTGGATGTAATTTTAGTTTCACTAAATCCTAAATAGTTTAATAAATCTCTAATTGTTTTTCCAGCTAAATCTGTTTCATCATTAAAATCATCAGTCACTTTTTGTGGTAGATCTTCCGGTTGCCCAGGAATATTAACAGGCAATTCGATATTTCTATAATTATTATTTCCTCGATGATTGTCATTATTTTTTGATGTATACGGTCGTCTTTTTTTCTGTACAGCACCCTTTTTTGCAGTTACTCTAACTACTGCATCTTCTGAACCAAGCCCTAAAAAGCCAGTTTTACCAGTTGAAACGATTTCAACTTCTACGTCTTTTTTTGTTAGGCCTAGTTTTTTTAGTGCTCGATCGACTGCTTCCTCTACTGTTTTGCCGTTTACTTCTACTAGGTTCATTGTCCTTTTTCCCTTCTTTTAATGATTTTAAATTGTTTTCTGTGTTTTGTTTGGATGCCATTGATCCAATTATTGGTATAAGCTGCATTTTATTCTCAGGCATTCCTATAAACATGATATGAAGAATAATACCCATAATTGTACTTGCACCCCAATAAAGCCCTAATCCTGATGGAACTGAAAAAATTATATATGCAAAGAATACTGGCATAAATATTTGTAACATTTTGTTCATTTGTTTTTGTTGATCATTTTGTGTAGTTTGACTTGATGCTGATGATAGTTTTTGTTGCATATATGCGGATATAAATACTATTAAAGCTAAATACCATTCACCATTTGTATTTAAGTTTATAAACAAAAATTCGTTAGATAATGGAATACCATTTGTTATAAAATCGACATTGTACAATCTTTCTGCTAATTCAGTTAATTTATTTACATCTTGTGAAGAAGTCAACCTAATTACTTGATATAAACCTATAAATATAGGCAGTTGAATTAGTTGAGGTCCTAGACACCCTAAGGGATTTACACCAGCTTCTTTGTATAGCTTCATTGTTTCTTCAGATCTCCTTTTAGGATCTGAATATTTTTTCTGAATTTCCTGTATTTTTGGCTGGATTAATTGTAAATTTTTCATTGAATTTAGTGTTTTTTTGGTCAAAGGAAAGGTCATGATCCTTGTTATTAAAGTAAATGCAAGGATCGCAAGACCGTATGAGTCAAATAGCCAGTTACTTAATCCAACCAGTATATTTAGAAGCGGATCCTCAATTAAAAATCTCCATGTAGAACCTATAGGCATAAGTTAATCCTTATTCGTTTTTTTAAAATGTTTCACGTGGAACATTTTAAAATTTACTAATTCAGCATGATTTAAATTCGGCAATGGATCATAAGACATTTTATTGAAGAAAAAACACCGAAATATTCTTTTAACAGATATAAATAAGCCCAAAAAGAATCCATATCTATTCAATGCCTTTAATGAATAATTGGAACAGGTAGGGAAATGTCTACATTGAATATAAGTATTGCGAGAAATAATAATTTGGTACATTTTTATTAAATATATTGTAAGTTTTTTCAAAAAATTAATCTTTCCTTTAGTATTTATCCATATTTTGATTATTTAATTATTATGTAAACTATTTTTCCAATTTTACTAATATTTTCTTAAAATCTTCTTCTATTTCTGCAAAAGTTGCTGTTTTTATTTTGGGAAATACACTTATTACCATGTCAAATCCATTTATTTGTTCATTTTTGTGTATTACTGCTTTGATTCTCCTTTTTATCTTATTTCTTTCAACAGCATTAGCATGTTGTTTTTTTATTGAAAATACTAATCTATTTTTTTTAAAACCATTTTTTAGAGTAATTAACTTTACATAACTAGAACGTAAATGTTTTCCAGTACTATAAATGTTATTAATTTCTTGTTTGTAAAGTTTTATTTTATTCTTCATTAATGTTTTTACATTAGACTGGCATTAGACCGTCAATGATGATCTATTCTTGTTTCTTCTTCTACTTAAAATTGCTCTTCCAGCCCTAGTAGACATTCTTGCACGAAAACCGTGTTTCTTAAGTCTTTTTCTTACTTTTGGCTGCCAAGTTCTTTTGGGCATTTTTTTACCTTACAAACTATCTAATACAAATAATTATTATTACACAGCTTAAACGTGCAGTCACTACAGTAAATAAGTAGATGATACTATTTTTCGAAATGTTTTTTTTCTATAAATTCTGATTTGTCTTTATTTCTGTACTCTTCTACATTTTTTAAGATTTTAATATATTCATTTGATGATAAATTATCTATTCCTGGCCAACTTATTAGTGTGATCAAGGTGCCATTAGGATCTTCAAGGAAAATCATTCGTTCATATCCTCTTTGTATTTCTTCACTTATCTGAATGCCTGCATTTGATAGGCTATAAAATGCTTCATCTAAATCAGCATTTTTGACATATAATGCTAGATATTGCATTGATCCAACGCCAATATTTTTTTCTGCGAGTTTCATATTTGGATCGTTAGGCCCAACAAGCATTATTCCATTACCATTCTTGTTCATTAATAACACTTGAGTCGACTCTGGATCATCTCTATTGGGCTCCTGATAAATTTTTTCAAATCCTAAGCCATTACAGTAAAAATTAACTGTTTCGTCAATATTTTGGCAAACAATAGCTAAATAGCCTATTCCTATTACTTCCATCTTCTTTGCTCCTTAACTAGAATCTTTGTATATTATCCTTGATAATGTCTTAATATATTATTTATCTAGTAATCAATTTGATATTTAAATTAAGTTGTTACTCATTATAATCTAGGGAGGTACAATGAGTTTTCTATTCTTTAAAAATAATCATGATAAATATCCGTCACTTGCACGTGCATTACCAATGAATGAGCAAGTTATTATTAAACCATTACTTCTGGTTTTTTCTGGTGTACTAATTTTGTGGATGACTGCTCAAATTAGAATTACTTTATTTTTTACACCGGTACCAATCACTGGACAGACTTTTGGTGTTTTAATTTTGGCTGCAGCTTATGGTAGCAGGCTTGGTGTGACAACTATGCTGGCTTATTTATTTGTTGGAATTGCTGGCTTACCTGTTTTTGCTGGTGCTTCTTCAGGTTGGTCATATTTTTCTGGAGCTACTGCTGGCTATCTTGTCGGGTTTGCAGCAGCAGCATATGCTGTAGGTTATCTATCGGAAATGGGCTGGGATAGAAAACCTGTATCAGTTGTTTTATCTATGTTAATTGGCAATGCGATAATTTATCTTTTTGGTGTTATTTGGCTAGCTTATAGTCTTAATGTTGGATATGGCAAAGCAATTTCTTTGGGCTTAGAGCCTTTTATTTTAGGTGATATAATAAAAATTATTCTTGCTGCAGGTTTTTTACCTGGCATGTGGTCGTTAAAATCATATTTTGAAAATTAGTTCTATACAGGGTCATATATGACAAATAAGTTTTCAAAAAAGGTAATTAATTTAATAAATAAAAATGCTAGTTCTGCATATAATTCATTGTTATTTGAGGAGCTTATTTATGATTACTGGGAGCAAAATAATTTATTTGCTCCTACTGGAAGCGGTGAACCATTTACTGTTATTATGCCGCCACCAAATTTAACTGGCGAGTTACATTTAGGCCATGCACTTACCGTTGCTGTTGAAGATTCACTTATTAGATGGAATAGAATGCTAGGAAAACAGTCACTTTGGCTTCCTGGAGTTGATCATGCTGCTATTGCTGTAAATGCAATAGTTGAAAAAAAATTAATTGCTGATGGAATAAATAGAAAAGATTTAGGCAGAGAAAAATTTTTAAATCATGTTTGGGAATTTGTTAATAATTCTCGCAAACGTATTACTTCTCAACATCGTCGACTAGGGGCTTCAGTAGATTGGGAAAGAGAAAAATTTACCATGGATGATGGCCCTGCTTTAGCTGTCAGACATACGTTTGTGAATTTATATAATGATGGATTAATTTATCGAGGTGAAAGAATTGTTAACTGGGATACAAGCTCTCAAACAGTTGTCTCTGATTTAGAAGTCGAATACATAGAAGAAGAAGGCAATTTTTGGTATGTAAAATATGCTTTTGAGGATAATTTAGATCAATACATTACAGTGGCAACAACTAGACCAGAGACAATTCCTGCAGATACTGCAATTGCAGTACATCCTGATGATGAAAGATATAAAAATTTAGTTGGAAAAAATGTTATTGTTCCTTACGTTGATCGGGTGATTAAAATTATTGCTGATAAATCAATTGATCCGAAATTAGGTACTGGCGCTTTAAAAGTAACTCCAGGACATGATCAGCTTGATTTTGAAATTGGTGAAAGGCATTCCTTGCAGATGCTTTCAATGATTAACCTAGATGGCTCTTTAAATGAGATTGCTGGAGAATTCCAAGGTCTTGATAGATTAGAAGCTCGTGTTCCATTTGTAAATAAATTAGAGTCATTAAATGCAATAGAAAAAATTGAATCCATTAATCATTCTGTGAGTATTAGTCAAAGGACTGGTTCTATCATTGAGCCATTAATATCTAAGCAATGGTTTGTAAAAGTTGGTCCTTTAGCTGATCGGGCTATTCAAGTTGTTGAAAATAATGAAATTCAATTTGTGCCCGCTAGATTTGAGAAAACTTATCTGCATTGGATGAGAAATATTCGTGATTGGACTATTAGCAGACAAATATGGTGGGGTCACCGAATTCCAGTTTGGTATTGTAATGCATGCAATAAAGAGAATGTACAAATAGAAGAACCAAATCAATGTTTGTTTTGTGATTCTTCTAATCTATCACAGGATGAAGATACATTAGATACTTGGTTTTCATCTGGATTATGGCCTCACTCAACGCTTGGATGGCCTAATTCAGATTCAGATGACTTAAAGAAATTTTATCCTACTCAAGTTATGGAAACTGGTTACGACATTATTTTCTTTTGGGTTGCTAGAATGATTATGTTATCACTCTACAATATGGACGGCATAGTTCCTTTTAAATATGTTTATCTGCATGGACTGGTTAGAGCAGCTGATGGCTCTAAAATGTCTAAATCTAAAAATAATGTTGTTGATCCAATTAAATTGATTGAAGAATACGGTACAGATGCATTGAGATTTTCTTTACTAGCAGGTTCTTCTCCTGGTAATGATCAAAGAATTACTGAAGATAAAATTATAGCTGGGAGAAATTTTGCTAATAAATTATGGAATGCAAATAAGTTTGTTTTAAATATTGCTGTAGAAAAAGATATTTCTAAAATTGATGATGCTGAATTCGATCCAACTAAACTCAATCTTGAAGATCAATGGATATTAAACAATCTTAATGAGCTAATTAGTGACATTGATCGATTATTAGGAAAGTTTGAGCTTTCTGAAGCTATATCTTTAATTAAAGATTTTTTTTGGGACGATTTTGCAGATTGGTATATTGAAATATGTAAAATAAGAAATCAAAATAGTGATAATTTTTCTCCAGAAGTTTTGGTTTTTGTTTTTTCTAATGTTATCAAATTATTACATCCTTTTATGCCATTTATTTCTGAAGTAATTTGGCATGATATTAATCAAAAGATTCAGGTAAAAGATGCTAATCCATTAATTGCATCTTCTTACCCTAAAGAAAATAAAAAATTTATATTTTCAAAATCTAAAAAAGATTTTGAGGCAATACAAAATATAGTTGTGAATATTAGAAACATCCGCTCAGAAAATAAAGTTGAACCGGGAAAATGGCATGAAACTACAATTATTTCTGAATCTTCAGTTGATTTAATCGAGTCCATGTCTTTAATTATTGCTAAGATGGGTAGATGTTTACCGCTAAATATTATTTCCAAACAAGAAGGCCTAGATATCGATGATTTTATTACTGCTTCATTGCCGATAGGACTAATTTTAATTCCTTTAAATGAATTAATTGATGTAGATAATGAAATCAAAAAAATAAATAGTGAGCTTGAAAATACCCAGTCAGCCATTAAGAAAATCAATGATTTATTAACTAATAAAGATTTTATTCAAAAAGCACCTAAAAATGTAGTTGCTAGTAATCAGAAAAAAATGGAAGATTTAAAAGATCGTCTAAAAAATCTACATAGTGCTCTAGAAAGAATTACAAATAAAAAATAAAAAAAATGATGATTATATTTACTAGATGATGTTATATAATATGCAATAGTTTGGAGCTTAATTTGAACTCAGTTGAAAATCTCCTCATTGATTATCTTCCTGTTCTTATTGCTGCTGTTATAGCATTTTTTTTAGTTTTTAGTGCATTAATAGGCTCACGTCTCCTTGCTCCATTTTCTACAGAAAAACAAAAATCTGATACGTATGAATGCGGAATGATTCCTATAAGAAGTAGTAATACTAATATTGGTATTCGATTTTATTTTTATGCTATTTTATTTGTCATTTTTGACGTAGAAGCCCTATTTATTTTTCCGTGGGCAATTAGTTTTATTGAAATTGGTCCAGAGTCCTTTATATATATGTCTATTTTTATTTTAATTTTGTTAGTCGGTCTTGCATATGCTTGGAAGAAAGGAGCACTCTCATGGAGATAGAAAATAATCAAAATCAAAGTGTTGATAATGAAAATGATTTAAGTGTTCCAGTGATCCCAATAGAGCATCCAAATGAAGAAAAAGAGCTAACATTAGCAGAATATAAACCTGGCAAAGCCCTTTATAAATCTGTTTTACCGGGTATTTTACAAGTACCTGCTGATTTAATTCTTGCAATGAGCAGAAAGTCATCCCTTTGGCCAATGACATTTGGGCTTGCTTGTTGTGCAATTGAAATGATTGCAAGTTACATGGCTCATTATGATTTAGATCGCTTTGGTTCTGTTCCTTGGCCTTCTCCTAGACAATCAGATGTAATGATTGTTGCTGGTACAGTAACTAAGAAAATGGCCCCTGCTGTAAGGAGATTATATGAACAGATGCCTAACCCTAAATGGGTGATTTCAATGGGTGCTTGTGCTACTAATGGAGGTCCATATACTAGATATGATCGAGTTTTACAAGGAGTTGATAAAGTTGTACCCGTGGATGTATATGTTCCTGGTTGTCCTCCTCGTCCAGAGGCTTTATTAGATTCTTTTCTAGTTTTACAAGAACAAATTATGGAAGATCGAAAGGCTGCTGGTAAATAATGACTGAAGAAGAAAATAATTTAATTGACGAGGTTACTTTAGAAAGCTTTGATCAGCTTTATTCATTACTTGTAGAAAATATCCAAGATGTTAATTTTTTGAGAGTCGAACAAGAAGGTCAATTGAGTCCAGTAGATTTAATTGTGAGAGTAGACAAAGAAAATATAAATAATTTTTTAATGCAATTAAAAAACAATTCTAATTTGAATTTTAATTATTTAAGATGTTTATCTGGTATTGATTATGCCAACGATGGTATTGAAATCGTTTATCAAGTTTACTCGATTAATAATTTATATAATTTAACTATTAAATCTAAACTGAGTAATGATGATTTATCTATTGATTCTTCAACAAATGTTTGGAGAGGCGCTAATTGGTATGAGAGAGAAACGTCAGAGATGTTTGGAGTAATTTTCAACAATCATCCTGATCCAAGAAATTTGTTACTCCCTGAAGATATGACAGACGTATTCCCGCTACGTAAATCACATCCTTTGGCAGAAATAGAAGTTTTACAGGGTGAAGATATTGAGCCTTCAAGTGATATTTAAGGAATTATAATGGATAAAATTTCCAATCAAGAAATTAAAACCCAAGAAATTTTGGTTAATATGGGCCCACAACATCCATCAACTCATGGTGTTTTCAGAATGGTTTTGTCTGTAGATGGTGAAATGATTACAGATGTGACACCTTATATTGGATACTTGCATAGAGGAGCAGAAAAACTTTGTGAAACGATGGATTATCGACAAGGCATCGGTTTTATGGATCGTACTGAGTATCTTGCTAATTTTAATGCAGAACTCTCATATGTTATGGCAGTAGAAAAATTACTTAATATTGAAGTGCCCGAAAGAGCAAATTGGATCAGAATGATTCTTGTAGAATTGAATCGTCTATCTAGCCACTTTATGTTTGTAGGAGCTTTTGGAGTTGATACTGGAGTATTTGGTACGCCATTTTTATATTCCTTTAGAGAACGTGAAAGATTAATCGATTTCTTTGAAGAAATTAGTGGCGATCGCATGATGTATGCCTATTTTAGGCCTGGCGGTCTAGCATGGGATGTTCCAAGTAATTTTGAACAAAGAATAGAGGAAGTTTTGCATTCATCTGAGCAAGGTATCAAGGATATGGATCAATTATTAACAAATAACGAAATCTTTTTAGCAAGAACAAAACAAGTAGGCATTATTAATCGAGAAGATGCAATTGACTGGGGTATGTCAGGACCTTCATTACGTGCTTCTGGTGTTGATTATGATATTAGAAAAGCAGAGCCATATTTATATTATGATCAGATTGATTTTGATGTAATTACAGCTAAAAATGGAGATGTTTTTGATAGATATTTTGTGCGTTTGCAGGAAATGAAGCAATCTATATCTATAGTTAGACAATGTTTAAAGAAATTAGTAGATGGCAGTGTGCTTGCTGACGGTGCATCTAGGAATCTACGTACCCCTCCAGGTGAAGTATATATACGAACTGAAGCTCCAAGAGGTGAATATGGCATATATTTAATTTCTGATGGTGACAATAGGCCATATAGATTAAAAATTCGTAGTGCTGGATTTTCTAATTTACAAGCTTTAAGAGACATGGTTGTTGGTGCATATATACCAGACGCAGTTGTTATACTTGGTTCAATTGATATTGTTTTAGGAGAAATAGATAGATAATGCTATTAATAATTAATCCATTTATTGACAGCCTCATAAAAATTCTTTCAATAGTTGGTCTTATGACTGTTTCTGCAATGGGTTTGATTTATTTAGAAAGAAAAATTGCTGCTCGATTTCATATGCGATTGGGCCCTACTAGAACTGGACCAGCAGGGATTTTGCAATCTGTTGCTGATGCATTAAAATTAGTTGGTAAAGAAGATATTCGACCAAAGAGTGCTGATGCATGGTCATTTGAATTGGCGCCATATTTTGTATTTATTCCTGCATTTATGATGTTTGTAACAGTGCCTTTTACATTATTACTGAATGTAGAAATGCTTACTCTAGGACTTTTATATATTATTGCTGTTTCGTCTGTCAGTATTGTTGGATGGGTGATGGCTGGATGGGGATCAGATAATAGGTATGCTTTAATTGGTGCACTGAGAGCAAGTGCACAAGGTATTTCATATGAACTTCCTTTAGTTTTAGCAGTATTATGTATTGCGATGATTGCTCAATCATTAAATTTAAATGAGATTATTGCTCAGCAAAATATTATTCCAAATATTGTTTTCCAGCCTTTTGCTTTTTTCTTATTTTTTACAGCTGCATTAGCAGAAATGAACAGGTCACCATTTGATATTCCTGTTGGTGAATCTGAAGTCGTAGGTGGTCCTTTTGTTGAATATTCTGGTATCAGATGGTCAATGTTTTTCCTTGCAGAATATACCGCACTATTAATTATGTCTATTCTAACAGTAGCATTATTCTTAGGTGGCTGGTCTTGGCCTTTTGGTGAAGATTTAGGTACTTTTTGGCAAATATTTTTAACTATTGCAAAAACTAGCTTGGTGATCTTTTTAATTTTTTGGGTTAGAGTTAGCGTACCAAGATTACGGATTGATCAATTAATGAATTTTTGTTGGAAGGTATTGATTCCATTGGCTTTATTGCAAATTTTTGCTAATGGATTTATTTTAGTATATGAATTACCTAAATTTTTACTTACTCTTTCAAGTGTGTCTTTAATGATTGCATTAGTATTTATTGTGAATAAAAATATTACTAATTTGGACAGTCATAGAGTTAATAAAGAAAATGTGGAGGTTGCATGAAAGGTATTCTTCTGTCGATGAAAGTTACTATGTCAGCTTTTTTCAGAAAGCCTGTAACCAGGCCTTACCCTGATGTTCATAAAGCTTTACCGGAATCAGATCGCGCTTTCCCTATCTTATTATGGGATGAAACACATACTGAGCCTTATTGTACTGGCTGTCATGCTTGTGAACGTGCATGCCCGGTTGAATGTATGACTGTTTTAATGAAAGATAACCCTAATCATGCAAATAATGGAGGGACATCCAAACGTAAGAAAATTATTGACAAATTTTGGATAGATTATGCGAGATGCATGAGGTGTAATATATGTGTTGAAGCTTGCAACTTTGAAGCTATTGCAATGAACAATACTTGGTCTGGTCATGAGACATCAGTTTATGATAGAAAAGATTTAATTATGGACCTGCCTCAGTTATTGGCTCAACATCGTTCTGGCAATATAGACGAGTGGGTTGTTTAATGAAGTCATTATTTTCTAAGTTACCAATGCCTTATCAGTTTGATCGTCTTATTATTACTGGTGGTATTATTACAGCTTCATTAACTATATTTGTTTTAATGATACTATTATTTTTAAAATTGCTTGGCTTCATTTCCTATAAGGAAGTTTTTTTCTGGATGATCAGCATTGGGATGATTATTGGCGCATTAGGTAGTGTACTTTTAAATAATTTAGTACATGCTGTTTTTGCTCTTTTAGCACCTTTATTGGGAATTGTTGCTATTTATTTATTTCTTGGTTCAGAATTTTTAGCATTGTCCCAATTATTAATCTATGGTGGCGGTGTTGTAATTTTGTTACTTTTCGGGTTGATGATGACAAACGTTCAAGATCGCCCTATTGTTACTGACGGCTCTCAAAAACCTTTTAGTATTTTAATTGCAGCAATTATTGGAGTTATTTTGATTTCTAGTATTTTTGCTGCAGACTTAACTTATGATAATTTGTCTATTTATTCTCTTAAAGACATGGCAAAAATTCTTTTTACTGAATTTTTAATTCCATTTCTAATTGTTGGTTTATTATTAGATATTGCATTAACTGGTGCTTTATTGAATGGTAAAAAGCATGATAATGCACATATTAAATAAGGACTTATAAATGATTCCAATTGAAAATTATTTGATCTTATCTGCCATTCTTTTTGTTATTGGTTTTTATGGCGTCTTGTCTAGAAGAAATGCTATTTTAATTCTTATTTCTGTAGAATTAATGCTTGCAGCTGTTGGAATTAATTTTGTCACATTTGCATCGTTTTTTGATAGTGACCAGCTATCTGGTCATATTTTTACATTATTTATTATTGCCATTGCAGCCGCCGAAGTGGGGCTTGCACTCGGCATTATTATTCGTTTATTTCGTGATCGTGATACTTCAAATATAGATGAAGCTAATGATCTGAAATGGTGATTATATAAATTATAGAAAGGTTTTAAATGCCTATTGATATGCAACAAGCTTGGCTTTTAACTGCTATTCCTTTATTTGCATTTGTTGTTGTTTCTCTTTTTGGAAAACGAATTCCTAGACAGGGCGACTGGATAGTTGCTTTAGCTGGCTTTGCATGCTTCGCAATTAGTATTATTTTTATTATTGATTTTCAGAGTTATTTTCAGACCTCTGACTTTCAACCTGGAAACAATAATCAATATAGTTTTGAATGGATAAATATACCAAATTATTTGCTTATTGAATATTCTACTTTTGTTGATGCAATAACTATTGTCATGTTATTTGTTGTTTCTTTAGTAGGCTTAATGGTGATTTTATATTCTATAGGCTATATGAATGGAGAACCGAGATATAATTGGTACTTCTCCTTATTAGCCTTCTTTTTAGCAGCAATGTTTACTTTAGTTACTACAGGTAATCTTTTGCAACTGTATTTAGCTTGGGAAGGTGTAGGTCTAGGGTCGTATCTACTAATTGGTTTTTATTGGGAGAGACAATCTGCTGCTGAGGCTGCAAAAAAAGCATTTATTACAACGAGAATTGGAGATGTAGGACTATTAATTGGAATTATAATGCTATGGAGAGTTTCTGGGACTTTTGATATTCAAGAGATAATTTATTTGGCAAAAGATGCAGCATTTAGTACGACTTATTTGACTGTAGCAATGGTATTTCTTTTCTTGGGTGCAGTCGGAAAATCTGCACAGTTCCCATTACATGTTTGGTTGCCAGATGCAATGGAAGGGCCAACTCCTGTATCAGCACTTATTCATGCTGCGACGATGGTTGTTGCAGGTGTTTATTTAGTTGCAAGAATGTTGCCTGTATATGAAATGTTACCAATTGCACAGAATTTAATTTTAATTACTGGATTAATTACTGCTTTGTTAGCAGCAACTATGGGTCTAGTAGCGCAGGACATTAAAAAAGTCTTAGCTTATTCTACAGTTTCACAATTAGGCTATATGTTTGTTGCTTTAGGTGTTGGCAGTTTGACTGCAGCAATGTTTCATTTATTTACCCATGCATTTTTTAAGGCATTATTATTTCTTGGTTCTGGTTCAGTAATTCATGCTACTCATCAACAAGAAGTTAGTAAGTTAGGCGGATTAAAAAATAAAATGCCTATCACTTTTTTAACATTTGCAATAGGTGCTTTGTCGCTTGCAGGTATCCCTCCATTAGCAGGATTCTGGTCAAAAGATGAAATTCTTTTGTATACGTCTGAATTTGGAACTGTCTTTTATATACTTTTATTGATTGCTGCATTGTTAACTGCGGTCTATTCAACGAGATTAGTGATACTTACTTTTTTTGGTGCACCGAAAGATCAAGAAGCATATGAACATGCACATGAATCACCAAGAATTATGTCAGTTCCTTTAATGATTCTTGCTTTTTTTGCTATCTCATCAGGATTTTTTGTTTTTTCATTCGTAGGACGCTTATTTGGATTCGAAGGAGGCTTTCCAGAAATTGTTTATTTGAAATATCCTCATTCTTTTCATGTCGAACTTTCTACAATGCTTGTTGCTATAAGTGTAAGTTGTTTTGGTTTAATTTTAGGTTATTTTTATTGGATGCAAAATAATGGCAAGCGTGCCATTGCTGCTTTAGATTGGGCACCTGAAGTTAGAAACCTTTTACTGAATGGTTATTATATTGATAATTTATATCAAAATATCATTAATAAATTAATTTTAGGAACTGCTTCTATCATTGCTTGGTTTGATGACAAAGTTGTTAATAGGTCTGGAATTGACGGTAGTGCCCAAATTTTGAATTATGTTGGTTATAGATTGAAATTTTTACAAACAGGCAAGATTCCTAATTATGTAATGATGATGGCATTAGGAATTCTTTTGTTTTGTTTAGTTTTGTTAACAAATAATTAATTGAGTTGGAGTTTCAATGAGTGAATTTGATGGAATCATATTAATTCTATTATTTTGTCTTCCTCTTATTTCTGCTGTAGGCTTAATGTTTGTACCTTCAAAAGACAAAGCAATAATCGTTGGGCTCACAGGTGCTTCTAGTCTGTTAATGTTCATCATATCTTTTTATATATTTATTAGTTATGATTTTAGTTCTCCTGAGCAATATCAAGGCATATATGCAATTTCTTGGATAAGCGATATTGGATTTATTGCTAAAGATGGAATTCAATTAAAAGTGGGAATCGATGGCATAGCAGCATCTATGATTTTACTTACTGGTATAGTTATTTTGGCTGGTACAATAGTTTCTTGGAAAATTACTCATAAAACAAAGGACTTCTTTATTCTCCTTTATATTCTTGTAGCGGGTGTTTTTGGAACATTTGCTATGCTTGATATGTTTTTTTGGTTTTTACTATACGAAACAGCGGTCTTGCCAATGTATCTATTGATTGGAGTCTGGGGATCTACTAGAAAAGAATATGGTGCTATGAAGTTAATGATGATGTTAGTTGCAGGTTCCATTTTAATCTTTGCAGGTATTTTTATGATATTTGCTGAAGCAGGGCTTGGTACTTTTGATATGCAGGTTCTTGCAGGCGTAGAATATGATCGTAATTTTCAAATTATTGTTTTTCCATTAATAGCAATTGGTTGCGGAACACTTGGAGCTATGTTCCCTTTTCATGCGTGGTCACCAGATGGTCATGCCTCTGCTCCTACAGCAGTTTCTATGCTTCATGCTGGTGTTTTGATGAAGCTAGGAGCTTTTGGAATTATAAGACTTGGACTTCAAACATTGCCTGAAGGTGGAGAATATTGGGGTCCAGGATTGATGACATTAGGAATTATTGCAGCATTATATGGTGCAATTTCTGCGCTTAAACAAACAGACTTGAAATTAATGACTGGTTTTTCTTCTGTATCTCATATGGGTTATGTATTCTTAGGGTTAGGAACTTTTTCATTAATAGGTATTAGTGGTGCTGTATTACAAATGTTTGCTCACGGTGTAATGACCGCATTATTCTTTTTACTTATTGGCGCAATGTATGATCAATCTCATAATAGAGAGATACCAAACTTTTCTGGGCTTGCATCACGAATGCCAATTTGGTCTGTGTTTTTTGTAATTGCTGGATTAGCCTCTTTAGGATTACCTGGCTTATCTGGCTTTGTAGCGGAGCTACATATTTTTATTGGTGCGTTTCAAGCATATCCAGTTATTGGTGGCCTAGCAGTTTTAACTGCTGCAATAACTGCCACTTATTTACTTAGAATGTTCTCTACAATGTTTTTTGGGGAGTTTAATAAAAAATGGAATGATTTGAGTGATATGAATTCTTTAGAAAAAGCCGGAGCAATTATTCTTGCTTCTTCTATATTGTTTATGGGACTTTGGCCATCACCATGGATGGATAGAATTGCTGATTCTATCCAAATTGGTATTCCTGGAGTGTTAATGTAATGACAAATGATTATTTATTAATATCGCCTGAAATAATTTTGCTCGTAACTGGGTTGATTGTTCTTTTCTTAGATGCTTTTTCCGAAGAGATAGGAGTTTCTAAAGGTAATTTGGCTGGTTTAACTATTTTTGGTTCTGCTTTATCTATCCTTGCAACCATTTTACTATTGGGAGAGCAGGCTGTTTTCTTCAATATTTATAGTATTGATGATTTAACTCATTTTTTTAGAATTCTTTTGTCAGCGATATTATTAATATTAGTAATCGGAACAAAAAAATATAATGAAAATTACATATCACATATTGGTGAGTACTATTTCTTATTAATTTCAGCTACCTTAGGTGGGATTTTAATGGTTGCCGGTATTGAATTAATTACTATTTATGTTGGTTTAGAGCTTTTATCCTTCTCTTTATATGTTGCTGTTTCATCTTTGGTCAATGATAAAAAATCTGGTGAAGCAAGTTTAAAATATGTTTTAATTGGTGGGGTTGGCTCTGCAATTTTACTTTATGGCTTGAGCATGATATATGGCTCTGCTCATTCAACTTTTTATGTGACAATGGGCATTAATTTTGCTAGTGATGCCTCTTATAATGCAGAATTATTGTTGATTGGCTTAATTTTCTTCTTTGCAGGTATTGGTTTTAAATTATCAGCAGTACCTTTTCATATGTGGGCGCCGGATGTTTATGAAGGTGCTCCGCTTCCCATTACTGCTTTTTTATCTACTGCATCAAAAGCGATAGTGATTGGTTTTTTGTTTAGGTTATTAAGCGGGCCATTTTTCTCAATTATGGATCATTGGAACATTTTAATTATCATATTATCTGTTCTTACAATGATTGTTGGTAATTTAATTGCTATACAACAGTCAAATATAAAAAGGATGTTAGCATATTCATCTGTAGGTCAGATAGGCTATATTCTAATGGCTTTGCCAAATATTTCTAGTGCTACGACTTCCGCAGCCCTTTTTCATTTAAGCGGCTATGTTATTACCAATTTACTCATTTTTATTGTTATAACAATTTATTATTCGAATAATAAAGAAACTAGTATGATTTCTGATTTCAAAGGATTATCTGATAATCAACCGTTTTTGGCCCTTGCTTTAACTGCAGGTTTATTTTCATTAGCTGGTATGCCTTTACTTGCTGGTTTCTTTACAAAATTTATTTTATTTCAAGCCGTAGTTAGTAATGGTTATTTATGGCTAGTAGTAATTGCTGTAACTATGAGCACTATTTCACTGTTTTATTATTTGCAAATAGTAAAACAGATGTATTTATATTCAAGTGATGAATCAGAAAATAATTTTAGTATTGCATTTAATGAATATTTTGCCGCAGGCGTTTTGTTTCTTTCAATGGTTTTCTTAGGTATTTACGGGACACCATTGTATGAATATGCTGAAAGAGCCACAAAAATTTTGTTCTAAATAAATCAATTATAGGATAGATAAGTAATTTTCTAATTCGTAGTTACTTACATGTTTTTTATATTTTTCCCATTCTTCTTCTTTATTTTTAATTAAAGCATTGAATGAGTCTTTGCCTAATAACTTAATCATTAATTTGGATTCTTTAAATAACTTAATTGCCTCGCCGAGAGATTCAGGTAATTTTTTTGCATCTTCATCAGTAATGTTTTTAAGTTTATATTTTTTATTTATTCCTTCTAGTCCTGCAGCCAAAACTGCTGATAAAACTAAGTATGGATTACATGCAGGATCAGCAACTCTATATTCAATTCTGGCGGAGTCTTTTTGCTGAATATTAAATTGGGGCACTCTAATTAAATCAGAATAATTTGTAAGAGACCAATTGGCATGAGTCGGTGCTTCAAATCCAGGAACTAATCTTTTATATGAGTTTACCCATTGATTTGTTATCAACATAATTTCTGGCGTATGATGTAAGAGACCAGCGATAAATTGCTTTGCAAGCAATGAGAGATTTCTTTTATCTGTATTACTAAAGAAAATATTTTTGTTGCCTTTAAAGATAGATAATTGTAGATGCATGCCAGAACCATTAAATTTGCTTATAGGTTTTGGCATAAATGTTGCATAAACATTATGTTTTTGTGCTACTTCTTTAATAACTGTTTTAAAAGTCATAATTGAGTCTGCCATATTTAATGCATCCGTATGGCGAAGATCCATTTCATGTTGACTGGGCGCCCCCTCATGATGACTTACGGCTACTCCTATTCCTAATTCTTCTAACATAAGCACCGACTCTCTGCGGATATCTGAACTAGAATCAAGAGTTGTTAGATCGAAATAACCTCCTTGATCAATTGGTTGTGCATCTTCTGATGAATTGAAATAAAAAAATTCAATTTCAGGTGACACATAAAAAGTTAGACCTTTAGATTGAAGTTGTGAAAGCTGCTTAATAAGAATATTTCTAGGATCGCTTGTAAATTTTTTTCCATCTGTTGTATAGATATTACAGAACATTCTTGCGACAGATTGCTCTTTTGGTCTCCAAGGAAGAATCTTAAATGTTTGCGGATCGGGAATTGCTAACATATCATACTCTTCTGACCTTGCAAAACCACTGATTGATGAACCATCAAATGAAATTCCATCAATTAATGCATGCTCTAATTCTTCAACTGTTATTGCTACTGATTTTAAATTTCCTAGAATATCTGTAAACCATAATCTAATAAATTTAACATCATGCTCTAGGCACGATTGCATTATGTGTTTATTTGATCGGTCGTTATTTTTTTTCATAGTGATACATTCAATATATTAAGCAAGGTTATGTTATAAACCTTGCTTAATTCTACTCAATCAATGTTTTTTATGCATCAAAATATAATTCATATTCATAAGGTGTTGGTCGCATTGATAATTCAGTGATTTCGTCATTTTTCATATCTAGATAATCCTGAATGTATTTACTAGTAAACACACCTGAGCTAGTTAGAAAATCATTATCATTTTCTAATGCTTGCAATGATTCAGCCAGAGAACCTGGAACTTTAGCTAATTTTGCAGCTTCTGCTTCAGGTAATTCATAAATGTTCTCGTCAACTGGATCTGGGGGCTCTATCTTATTTTGAACACCATCTAATCCAGCAAGCAGCATTGCGGAAAATGCTAAATAAGGATTACATGTTGGATCTGGTGCTCTAAACTCGATTCGTTTTGATGCAGGACTTGTATCATAAGTTGAAATTCTAATTACTGCAGAACGATTTCTAGCAGAATATACAAGGTTTACGGGTGCTTCAAAACCTGGAACTAGTCTTTTATATGAATTCGTAGATGGTGCTGCAAATGCTAATACTGCTGGAGCATGTTTTAATAATCCTCCAATGTAATGACGCGCCATGTCTGAAAGTCCACCATAATTATCACCATTAAAAAATAATGGTTTCCCATCTTTCCATAATGATTGATGTGTATGCATTCCTGTTCCATTATCATTCCAAATTGGCTTTGGCATAAATGTTGCAACCATGCCATTATCTTTTGCAATGTTTCTAACGATATATTTATACCACTGAAACTCATCTGCTTTTTTTAGAAGAGAATTATATTTCGTTGCAATTTCGCCTTGTCCGGCTGTGGCTACTTCATGATGACTGACTTCAGTTGGTATACCAACTGCATGTAATGCCTCATGCATTTCCCATCTAACATCACGCAATGTATCAAAAGGCGCTACAGGAGCATAACCTTCTTTGCCTGGAATTTTATATCCTAAATTTGGTGCTTCATCTCTACCACTATTCCAATGTGCTTCAATTGAGTCAATGTAATAAAAAGCTGTTTGTTGCGATTGCTCAAAACGAACATCATCAAAAAGGAAGAATTCTAGTTCTGGACCAAAATTTGCTGTATCTGCTATTCCTGTGTCCTTCATGTAGGCTTCTGCTTTTTTAGCAATTGTTCGTGGATCGCGTCCATACTCCTCTCCTGTGATTGGGTCTCTTACGGAACAAGTGATTACCAGTGTCCCAATTTCACTTATCGGTTCAATACGTGCTGAATCCATATCAGGGATTAATAGCATATCCGATTCATGAATTTCTTGAAATCCTCTTAAGCTTGAACCATCAAATCCTTGGCCTTCATCAAATAAATTTTCAGTTAGCCTATCAACAGGAATAGTAAATTGTTGCCAGCGACCTGGCATATCTGTTACGCGCAGATCAACGCGCCTGACATCATTTTCATCAACAATTTTTTTTAATTCGTTAAAATTCATTACAATACCCCCCTAATTTTGGATAAATGTGATTAATTAATGATTTAAATTTACTAAAAATTTCTTTATGAATTGTTAAATTTATGTTACGTAATTAATTATTTTTTTTTGGATCTACAAATCTATAGCCGATATTACGAACTGTTTGAATATATTGAAAATTACGCTCTATTTTTGAACGTATTCTTCTAATATGCACATCGACAGTTCGATATCCTCCTATATAATCATATCCCCATACTTTATCTAATAGAGAATCTCTCGTGAAAGGGGTATCAATATTGCTTGCTAGATAAGTCAGCAATTCAAATTCTTTAAATGTTAAGTCAATAATCTTTTGCTCTACTGAAACTGTATATTTTTCAAGATCGATAATTAGGTCAGCAACATTAATTTTATTTTTGTCATCAAAAGTACTATTTTCAAAATTAGTTAATTTTTTTATTCTATATTGGAGCTCTTCTGGATTAATTGGGGAATAAATTATGTCTGTAATCAGTTCATTATTTAAATATTTTGTTAAATTATTCGTTTCCACAATTAATAATATGGGAATATTATTTCTTAACAAAAAATTCTTTAATTCTTCTAATTTGTATAAATATAACTCTTGAACAATTATTAAGTCCGTAGTATTTTTATTTTCATTTAGTTTGAATTCTTCGAAATCACTTTGCACAATAACATCAGAAAATGATTTTTCTAACATTACTTGAATTTGTTCGATGTTTTCTTGCCCAATGATTAGTATTTGACGCATTTTATAAGATGATAATTTAAATTGTAATAAAAACGATTAAATATATTCTTAATATTAATGTTAGAATGTACCTAATTAGAAAAATTAAGAATTGTTTAGCTAAGGTAACATATGTCAGTTGTTGAAATAAGGGATTTATCAAAAATTTATAATAATAGTCAGATTGCTTTCGACTCTATTAATTTCAATATTTTGAATGGTGAAATTGTTGGAATAGCTGGCCCTGAGCATTCAGGAAAGTCATCTTTGCTTTCTGTAATAGCTCGTAAGAACAAACAGACAAGCGGTTCTATAGATTTTGCTGATTATGTTAATATTTCATATTTTTCCTCTGATTTTTCTTTACCTGATCATTTAAAGGTTTTCGATTTTGCAATTATGCTCGTTGAGATAAATAATGTGGAACGCAATAGTCAATATAATGAAATAATTTCACTTTTAAAAAAATTTGACTTACATAACTATGCTTCTTCTAAAATAGGGGATTTATCATTTTTTCAAAAAAGAACGGTTTCAATTTTAGGTTCATTAATTAATAAGCCAAATTTATTAGTCCTAGATGAACCTTTTAAAGGACTGAATGACGAAGAAATTGAAAAACTAACTATTTTTTTAAAAAATATATTTCATAGAGATATGGCTTGTATCATTTCTGATACTAAATTAGATAACTTGGAGCGCATCGCAAGTTCCATTGCATTAATGTTTGAAGGAGCCATTATTCATAAATCTGACATTTTATCTTATTCTAGAATTGCAGGTAGGAATATTATTCAACTATCTGTTGATGGCAATTTATCAAAGTTTGAAGAGAAATTAGTATATTTGACCCTTCAAAAAGAGTTAACTTTTGTTAGAAAAAATTCAATTTTTACTGTTACCTTTTTTCAATCTAGGCAGCTTGAAGATTGTTTTTTTCTGTTATCTGACATTATCAAAAGAATAGGTCTCTCAGTTATATTTATGAAATCAATTTCTCCTCAAGTTGATTTGCAATTAATTGATATTGTTCAGGGTAGACTTCAATTGGGTCAGCCACATTTTCAATCTTTATTAAAGAATATTGATGCGTTAGAAAATAGTTTAGATATAGAAGAATCTTAATAAGAAATATAATTGATAATTAATGCAAATGAAAAGTTTTTTTACAATATATAAATTTCAATTTTTAAATAATTTAAATTCATGGAATATTAGAGTAAGTCTCTTATTTAATTTTTTTTGTATGTTGCTATTAATTTTTGTTTCTGCTGTAGAAAAAGAATTAGCATCTGAAACATTTACTTTTTTTCTTTTGTATATTTATATTCCCTCTCAATTGTTTTTCTATTCTGTAGGATTGGATGATTTATTTAGCAGAAGTTTCATTGAGAGGCATAAATGGCTGTTTTCATATAATGCTTCAAAGATTTCTATTTATCTTGGATGCTTGCTAAGTTACTTGACTTATTTATTATTTGCAAAAATTACATTGTTAATTCTTTTTATGGTAATGCTTAATTTATTTGCAATTCAAGATTTATTAATTTTATCGGTTCTTAAAGTGATTTTTTTGGTTGCTTTAATGCAGTTGTTTCTTTTTTTAATTATTTGCTTCTTGAACTCAATATTAAATACTAACAAGTTAATAAGATACTTAATCTCATTATTAATTTTTATAATAGCTCTTATTTATTTATTTAATATCTTTGACTCTTTGTCTAACCTTTTTTTCAGTAACCTAAGTGAATATATTCGCGGTAATCAAAATGGTATTTCCAATTTCCAAATTATTCAGAGTGCTACTGTTTTTGTTGTTGGTTCTGTAGTTTTAATATTTACAAATTATTTTTCAACTCTAAAATTTTATTAGAAAGATTCGTTATAAAACATTGAAAGAACTAGTAGTACTAGGAATAAACTAAAATGCATTCTTAGAGTTACTAAAAATTAATGATGTTCATCATCCTTTTGGAAATCCCATTCAATATTTAATTGTTTTAAGAAAATATAAATTAAGGAAAAAAAAGTAAATAGTGCTATTACAGATAATAATGTATATACCACTATCGACATATATCCATCATTTCTTTCAATAATACGATTTTGTTCTTCAGCAAAAACAAACTTGCTGTTTAATAACGCAATTAAAAAGGCGACAGATGATACTTTGAAATACTTAAAAGCCTTATGCATCAATTTACCTTATTTTAATAATATCTTTCTAAAATTAAACTCCAGGATCTCTTAGAAATTTTCTTACCTCATCAGCCCAAATTTCTGGAGCTTGATGAGGAGTAAAATTACCTTGGCTTGGTGGGTTAATTCCTCTAGATCGCTTAAGATTTGCAAGAAACTTTTCATGTGAGCGTCCTAATTCACTAGTTGTACCATGTATAACTAGTGTTGGTGCTTGAATATCTTCAACGGTTTCCCACATATCATGATGAGTCATTGCAAATGGTCCTGCACCTTCCCATCCCATGCCACCATAAATTTCAGCACCTTCATTAGAATTAACAATCAAATTACTAATAAATCTTTCAGTTGTTCGTTTTAAGTCTGCACCTTCTTTAAGGCCACCGACTTTTTCCCAAAGTTCAAGTAAGTGTGTGCCATCTTGTTTTTCTTGGTAGTAACTATGGATTCGTTCGTGAACAGCTCTTCTTGAGGGTGTGCCCCAGTTGAACACTTCTTCAAGGACTAATTTATCTACTTTTTCAGGGTAAGTTGCAGCAAATACAGCAGCAATTTCTGAACCAGTGTGCGTTCCAAACAATGACGTTTTTTCTACTCCCAATGCATCTAAGAATTGTGAAACAGAATTAGCAAAACTACCTAAGTTCTCATAAGGTGGATTTGGCCTGTCAGATTGACCATATCCCATAGTTGTCATTGCAATAACTCTGAACTCATCAGCAAGCAAAGGAGCAATGTCCTTGTATGTCATGCATGAAGCTGGCGTAGCATGCAACATTAAAAAAGGCTCACCTGAACCAATTTCAAAATATTCTACGTTGCCATCAGGAATCTGAACAAACCCTCGCTTTAATTTAGTATCAGTTACCATTGTTTACCCCCTCAAATTTTGTTTAATAGTAAAATAGTATTTTTTACGTGTAATTTATTATAACTTTCTTACCTAGGCAAGCCAAGCCCTTGTGTAGCAATAGTATTGCGTTGTATTTCAGATGTGCCTTTTGCAATTGTACTTGCAATTGCTGAAAGATATTGCTCAGACACCTCAAACATATTTTGGTTATTTTTTAATTGTCCATGCGTTCCAAGCAATTGCATGCTAGTTTGTGCAATTTTCTGTGTTAATTCTGTACCATACAGTTTTGATATCGATGCTTCGTAAGTTGGATTGATCCCTTGATCTTGGAGCAAAGGTATTTTAATTGCTAAATTAAAACCGGTATTCATTTCTATCCAATGATTAGCAATGTCTTCTCTGTAAGTTTTTTTATTTTCAGTTATTTCTGGCATTGACTTTGTAATATCAATCAACTTTTCTAAATTTCTTTTTGCTGCAGAAAATGTAGCAATACCAGAACGCTCAAAATCTAATGAAGAAGCCATTTGATACCATCCTCGGTTTTCTTGACCGACGATATTTTTTGTTGAGATTTGAACGTTATCAAAAAACACCTCATTAAGTGAATCTTTTCCATTAATATCTTTTATTGGATTTATGGAAATTCCTGGTGAGTCCATTGGTACAATTAATGTTGAGAGGCCTTTATGTTTTGGTGCATCTGGATTTGTTCGTACAGCTACTAGTCCAAAATCAGACTCCTCAGCATTGGAAGCCCAGATTTTTTGTCCATTAATAACATAGTTATCTCCGTTCTTTACAGCATGTGTTTGCAATGATGCTAAATCTGAACCTGCAGTTGGTTCTGAATAAAGTAAACACCACTGATCTACCGCTTCAGCAATTCTAGGCAAATAGAGTTCTTTTTGTTCTTGATTGCCATACATCATAAGTGCTGGACCAATCCAGTTAACACCGGTCATATTATTAATTGGAGCATTCATATAAGAAAGGATGTGATTAAAAATAGCTTGCTTGAGATTGGTTGCTCCAATACCTCCATATTTTTCCGGCCAAGCTTGAGTTAGGAGTCTATCTTTCGATAAATCATTAGTGACATCTTTAGCAATTTTTTTCCATTCTTTGTCTGTGTTTGAAATAATAAAACTTCTATCACCCCAATCTTTGGGCAAAAGTTTAGATAATCGATTAGTTAATGAAGCTTGAAAATCATCTTCATATTCTTTGAGTGAAAAATCCAAAATAACATTTCCAAATAAATTAATTCTTAAGAATGAACTAATATTTTAAATTAACTGACATACTTGTCAAAGCATGTAAAAAAAATTTTCTTTATTTATTCTATCAATTTAAGTATTGGTTAGAATAGAATTATAGTAAATATTGTTTATAACAAAATAATTTAAACAAGTTTATAAGGTGCAATGTGAATCAAGATATTGTAGTTTTTTCAGGTAATGCAAATCAAGATTTTGCTGCAGAAATTTGCAAACATCTAAAAATTGAACTCAGTAACAGCGAAGTCTTTGAATTTTCTAATGAGAATGTTTTTGTAAGATTGCTTGATAATATTCGAGAGAGAGATGTTTTTATTGTTCAGCCAATTGTTAGCCCAGTGAACACAAGACTAATGGAATTAATGTTAATGATTGATGCAGCAAAGCGAGCTTCTGCAGGGAGAATTACAGCGGTAATTCCATATTACGCTTATGGTCGTTCAGATAAAAAGGATCAGCCACGCGTACCAATTTCTGCAAGGTTAATTGCTAATTTTTTAGAAGTAGCTGGTGCAAATAGAGTTCTAACAATTGACTTGCATGCTGGTCAGATACAAGGATTTTTTAATATTCCATTAGATGAATTAACTGCCTATCCATTAATAGGAGATTATTTCAAATCAAAGGATTTTGAATCTCCTGTCATTGTAGCTACCGATGCAGGTGGAGCCAAAAGTGCTGCTCGATTAGCTAATGATCTTAATTGTGACCTTGCAATTATTGATAAGAGACGTGTTGATAATTCTGAAGAACCAAATGGATCCACTATTATTGGTGATGTAGCTGGAAAAGATTGCATTATTATGGATGATGAAATATTAACAGGAGGCACTGTTGCTTTAGCAGTTGAATTAATTAAAAAAGAAAACCCAAATTCTATAAGAGTTGCATGTGTCCATCCTATGTTTAATGAAAAGGGCATTCAAGTAATTGATAGTTTAAAAATTGATGAATTGGTTTTTTCAGATACTGTACCAATAGATCTATCAAAATTCTCCCAGAATAAACCGACTATTATTTCTACAACTCAATTATTTGGAGAAGCAATTAATCGTATTCACACTGGGGAATCTATTGGTGCATTATTTAGGCATTAAAAACATGATTGATGTAATTGTTTTATATTTAATGACAAAAGAGAATTTAAGATGAGCATACTAAGTAAATTTTTTGGTAATGCGAATACTAAAGCCATAAAAAAATTTCAGTCACAAGTTACTCTAATTAATGAAAAAGAAGATCGATTCAAAGCTCTTTCTGATGATGAATTAAAAAATTTTTCAACTCAACTTCAACAATCTGATCAAAAATTGGACGAAATACTCGTAGACAGTCTCGCATGTATTAGAGAAGCCATTCGTCGTGTCACGAATGAATGGGCATATGATGTACAACTTATAGGTGCTTTAGCGTTACATGAAGGCTCTATAGCAGAAATGAAGACAGGTGAAGGAAAGACATTAGTTGCAACAATGTGTCTTTATTTAAATGCTATTTTAGGAAACTGCTGCCATTTAGTAACTGTGAATGATTATTTAGCACGACGTGATGCTCAATGGTATGGTCGTGCTTTACAAAATTTAGGTCTTAGTGTTGCTGTTTTACAAAATAATCAGACATACTTACTCTCTGAATCTAAAGTTTCTAATGCTGTGGGTCATGAATACTTACAGGAAAGTGAAAGAATAGATGCTTATACAAGCAATATTATTTATGGTACAAATAGTGAATTTGGCTTTGATTATCTTAGAGATAATATGAGAGTTACAAATGAATCAAAAGTGCAGAATGCATTAGATTTTGTAATTGTTGATGAAGTTGACAGTGTGTTAATTGATGAAGCTAGAACACCATTAATCATTTCAGGCCAGGCATCTGAAGATTTATCTTTATATAGTCAATTTACAAAAATTGTTAGAAATTTACAAATTAATATTCATTATGATATTGATGAAGCCAGTCGCACCGTTTTTTTAACAGAAAGCGGTATCGAATATATTGAAAATCGTTTAAATCTTTCTAACTTATATTCCAGTGAATCACATTCATTATTGAAATATATTGAAGCTTGTTTAAGAGCAAAATCGCTTTATCACAGAGATAAAGATTATGTTGTTAAAGATGGGCAAATAATTATTGTTGATGCATTTACTGGTCGATTGCAGGAAGGCAGGAGATGGTCAGATGGCTTGCATCAAGCAATTGAAGCTAAAGAAGGCTTAGCTGTACAACAAGAATCAATGACATTCGCAACTATTACAATTCAAAACTATTTTCGAATGTATACTAAATTAGCTGGTATGACAGGAACTGCCGTAACTGAAGCAGAAGAATTTGCGAAGATTTATAATCTCGATGTATATGTTATCCCAACAAATGTGCCAATGCAAAGAGGCGACCTTCCTGACTTAGTTTATAGTAATGAGAACGCTAAGTTTAATGCTGTTGCTGAAAAAATAAGTCTATGTGCGGATGATGAAATTCCAGTTTTAGTAGGCACTTCTTCTATAGAATCATCAGAAAAATTATCAAAGTTACTTACTTCACGTCGGATTAAGCATGAAATTCTAAATGCGAAAAACCATGAAAGTGAAGCAGGAATTATAGCAAATGCTGGGATGAAAGGTGCCGTCACAATTGCAACAAATATGGCAGGTAGAGGTACTGATATTAAGCTTGGTCCAGGTGTTGTTGAATTGGGTGGCTTGCATGTGCTTGGCACAGAAAGACATGAAAGTAGAAGAATTGATAATCAATTAAGAGGTCGTTC
>CEWO01010552.1_pt1 | contig 69171 bp, 61 predicted proteins | sample 361561 | NCBI WGS metagenome assembly CEWO01 (sample SAMEA2623627, study PRJEB7988) | marine metagenome | isolation source: saline water (ENVO:00002010), including
GCATAATCATAATCAGGATCAATCTCTATGGCTTTAGTAAAGTCTGCTATAGCTCCGTAGTAGTCCTCTAAATAGTCTTTCGAAACACCTCTTCTGTTATAAGCATAAGAATAACTGGGACTAATCTCTATGGCTTTAGTAAAGTCTGCTATAGCTCCGTTATGGTTTTCTAAATAGAATTTTGTATTACCTCTAGAGGCATAAGCATAAGAATAACTGGGACTAATCTCTATGGCTTTAGTATAGTCTGCTATAGCTCCGTAGTAATCCTTTAAATCTTCTTTTGAATCACCTCTAAGGGTATAAGCATGAGCATAATTAGGATCAATCTCTATGGCTTTAGTAAAGTCCGCTATAGCTCCGTAGTAGTCCTCATTTGTAATCTTTTCAATTCCATTATCAAAATATTCTTTTGCAGTTTGCCCAAAAGAATTAAAAGAAATAAGTAAGGCTAGTGTAAATAATATGTTTTTCATAAAGGAGTTGTTTAATTAAAAATTTTATCTGGGTTAAGAATACTGTTAGGGTCAAATATACATTTTATTTTCTTTTGGATCTTGATCTGATTTTTATCAAATGCTATATCAATAAACTTTTTTTGAACATAACCAATTCCATGTTCACCAGAGATTGTGCCATTAAGACTAACAGTAAGTTCAAAAATCTCTCTAATTGCATTATCAATTTTAGATTTCCATTTATCATCAGACATATTTTCCTTTAATATGTTTATATGTAAATTTCCATCACCAGCATGACCATAACAAACTGAATTAAATCCATATTTTTTACCAATTTTTTTAACTCCTTTAATTAAGGAAGGTAATTCAGCTCGAGGAACAACAGTGTCTTCTTCTTTATAGATTGAATGCATTTTAACAGCTTCTCCAATAAACCTTCTTAGCTTCCAAATTCTATTTTGATGAGATAAAGTATCAGCTAAAATTATTTCCCCACATTCAAATTTTTCTAAAACAGAATATATCTTCTCTGATTCATCTAATAATATTTGCATATCATTTCCATCTAATTCAATTAGAAGATGAGCTTTAATATTATCATTAATTTCTAATTTATGTTCAGAATATTTATTAGCTAGGCGAATTGCATCAATCTCCATAAATTCTAAAGCACAAGGAGATATTCCTTCGTTAAAAATGTGAGACACAACTTCAGTAGCCTTTTCAATGCAAGTAAACGGAGCTAATAAAGAAATACTTGATTTTGGAAGAGGAATTAATTTTAAAACAATTTTAGTTATTATTCCTAAAGTACCTTCACTTCCTACTAATAATTGAGTTAAATTATAACCTGTAGAATTTTTTAAAACATTTGCACCTGTCCAAATAATTTCCCCATTTGCTAAAACAACTTGAAGATTTAAAACATAATCCTTTGTAGCACCATATTTGAGTGCTTTTGGACCACCAGCATTTTCAGCTACATTACCTCCAATAAAACTACTTCCTTGACTTGCTGGATCAGGTGGGTAAAAAAGATTTTTTTTTGCCACATGATTTTTTAAAACTTCGTTAATAACTCCAGGACCAACGGTAACCTGCATGTTTTTTTCGTCTAAAAAGTGTATTTTATTTAATTTTTCAACACTTAAAATCACACCTCCCTTTACAGATAATGCTCCGCCACTCAAGCCAGTTCTTGCACCAGACGCAGTAATTGGAATTAAATTATTGTTGCAATATTCGACAATTTCTGAAACTTGAAATTCATCTGTAGGAATAAGAACAATTTCTGGAAAAAACTGTAAGTCTTCCGTATGATCCTTACTGTAAAACTCTAGCTTTTCACGTTCATAAATAATATTTATATCATGCAATATTGACTTAAAAAAATCAATGTCATTTTGTTGAATATTTTTATAGGATGATTCCATATTATAAAAATATAAATAGAAATAATATAATCTTAAATAATACTATTAATTTTTAGATGTAATTTTTTAAACATATTTTTACTATCCATATAAATCATCATGAATAATTCTTTTGGAAATATATTTAGGCTTACAACTTTTGGTGAATCACACGGAGAAGCTATAGGTGGAATAATCGATGGATGTCCTTCAGGACACAAGATTGATCTAAATATTATTACTTATGAAATGAATAGAAGAAAGCCTGGTCAATCAAAAATTGTAACTCAAAGAAAGGAAGATGATTATGTTGAGTTTCTATCTGGAATTTTTGAAGGAAAAACTACAGGAACACCAATTGGGTTTATAATTAAAAATAAAGATCATAAAAGTAAAGATTACAACCATTTAAAGAAATCATATAGACCTAGTCATGCTGATTTTGTATATGAAGAAAAATACGGCCATAGAGATTATCGTGGGGGAGGAAGAAGTTCTGCAAGAGAAACCGCTTGCAGAGTAGTTGCTGGAGCGATTGCAAAACAAATTATAAATAACATTAAAATTTTTGCCTACACATCATCTATCGGTAAAGTATCTCTTTTAGATGATGATATAATTGAGAACTTCTCAAAAATTGAAGAAAGTATTGTTAGATGCCCAGACAAAAACACTTCAGAAAAAATGATTTCTGAAATTAAAAAGGCTAGAAAAAATGGTGATACTCTTGGAGGAGTGGTTAAATGTATAATTAAAAATGTTCCAGTTGGTTTAGGTGAGCCTGTATTTAATAAATTACACTCTGAACTAGGTAGGGCAATGCTTTCTATAAACGCTGTTAAAGGTTTCGAATATGGTAGTGGTTTTGAAGGTACAAAGATGAAAGGTTCAGAGCATAATGATATTATTAAAAAAGACCAGACTACTATAACTAATCATTCAGGAGGGATTCAAGGTGGAATAAGTAATGGAATGGATATATATTTTAATATTGCATTTAAGCCTGTTGCTACTATAATGAGAGATCAAAAAACGATAAACTCAAAAGGTGAGGAATCCATAATTAAAGGAAAAGGAAGGCATGACCCTTGTGTTGTTCCAAGAGCTATTCCGATTGTTGAAGCAATGGCGGCAATGGTTATTCTTGATTATTATTTAATTAATAAGACAAAGCAAATATAAATATGAAAAAAATACCTTTACATTGGAAAATATTAATCGGAATGGCACTAGGTGTTATTTTCGGTATCATAATGTCAAACTTTGACTTTGGGAAAGAATTAATTTCTGATTGGATAAAACCTTTTGGAACAATTTTTATTAATTCTTTAAAACTGATAGCTATTCCCTTGATACTAGCATCACTTGTAAAGGGTATCTCTGATTTAAAAGACATTTCAAAACTGTCACAAATGGGGGGAGCTACAATAGCTACATATATGATAACAACTGTATTAGCTGTTAGTATAGGCTTAATCGTAGTAAATGTTATAAAGCCAGGTGATTCAATTTCTAAAGAAACACGAGCAGAATTAATAAGCGCATATGAAAATGATGCAAATGAAAAAAGAGAAGTGGCTGCAAATACAAAAAATTCAGGACCTCTTCAAGTACTTGTTGATGTTGTCCCTTCGAATATAGTTTATGCAGCATCTAATAATAAGAATATGCTTCAAGTAATTTTCTTTGCTATCTTATTTGGTATTTCAATGATATTAATTCCATATAAGAAAGCGAAACCAATAAAAGAATTCTTTGATTCACTAAATGAAGTCATATTAAAAATAATTGATCTCATTATGTCATTTGCTCCATACGGCGTATTTGCACTATTAGCTACATTAATCGTAGAGGCACCAAAATGGGATTTACTTAAAAGCTTATTGTTATACTCTATGACGCTTATACTAGGATTATCAGTACTTATTATACTATACATCTTAATTGTAAAAGTTATTACTGGAAAAAGCCCTAATTACTTTTTAAAAGGCATTCTTCCTGCTCAATTAGTTGCGTTCTCTACTAGTTCTAGTGCGGCAACTCTGCCAGTTACTATGGATAGAGTTCATAATAATTTAGGAGTAAAAGAAGAAGTTTCAAGTTTTGTGTTACCTATTGGAGCTACTATAAATATGGACGGAACAGCTTTATATCAAGCTATTGCAGCTGTATTTATTGCTCAAACATTTGGATTAGATTTATCACTAGGTGCTCAGCTAGGGATTATTCTTACTGCGACTCTTGCTTCTATAGGAGCAGCAGCAGTTCCTAGCGCAGGAATTATTGTATTAGTTATTGTTTTATCTCAAGCTGGAATACCAGAGGCTGGATTAGCATTAATTTTTGCTGTTGATAGACCTCTAGATATGTGCAGAACAGTGGTTAATATCACTGGAGATGCAACTGTCTCAATGTTGGTAGATAAATTAATTAAAAAGAAATGAATGATGATCTAGATTCTTGTTGGGTAAAAGAATTAGATAATACATTCAATGAACCTTATTTCCTAGAATTAGTAAGTTTTATAAAAGAAGAATATAGTAATTACACATGTTACCCGTCATATAAAAATATATTTGCAGCACTTAATAATTGTCCTTTAAATAAACTTAAAGTGGTAATAATTGGTCAGGATCCATATCACGGTATAGGGCAAGCTAATGGATACTGTTTCTCTGTACCTAACGGAACTATTATTCCTCCCTCGTTAATTAATATATTTAAGGAACTTAAAAATGATCTTAATGTAACTATTCCAAATAATGGTGATTTAACAAAATGGTCAAATCAAGGTGTTCTTCTATTGAATTCAATTCTTACTGTAAGAGAAAATATAGCTAGAAGTCACCAAAATAGGGGGTGGGAAATTTTTACCGATAGAATAATAAAAACAATTTCATCAAATAAAAACAATATAGTATTTCTACTTTGGGGGACATATGCTAAAAGTAAAGCTAATTTAATAGATAACAACAAGCATAGTATATTAACATGTGGTCACCCATCACCCTTGAGTGCAAATAGAGGATACTGGTTTGGAAATAAACATTTTAGTAAAACTAATAAGTATCTGAAATCAAATGGATTAGAGGAAATTATTTGGTAATTACAGCTTGTTGAGCGTATATTCTATTAATTTTTCAACAGTATTTTCTGGATTCAGACTATATTCTTTCAAATTCCTATTAGCAAGTATTGCATTTAGTGAAATAGCCTTGTGTCCTAAAAGCTTAGACATTGCGTATATAATTGCTGTTTCCATTTCAAGATTAGTAGTTCTGTAGTTATTATATTTTATCTTCTTAACTTTACTAAGATTGTTTTTATGAGATGTATTTAACCTTATAGATCTACCTTGGGAACTATAAAAACCATTGCAAGTTATTGTAATCCCGTTATTTATGTGACTTGAGTTAAACCGATTGTATAGCTCGTTAGAGCAATTGTAGCAATATAATTGATCATTAATTTGATAATTATCTTTTATATGGTTTAAAAAACTTTTATTATCAATACTGGACAGGTCATAATTAAGCATAAAGCCATCAATATCTATCGCCATCTTACTTAATAAAAAAGAATCTACATTTATATCATCTTGGATTGCACCTGAAGTGCCAATTCTTATTAACTCCAGAGATGTTTTTGAGTTTAAAACTTCTCCAGTTTCTAAATTTATATTAACTAAAGCGTCAAGCTCGTTTAAAACTATATCAATATTACCTGAACCAATTCCAGTTGAAATAATGGTAATTCTCTTAGATTTATAATAACCTGTAACAGATTTGAATTCTCTATTTTGAGTTTTAAATTCAATACGATCAAAATATTTACTGATTTTGTCTACACGAAAGGGGTCACCAACTAAAATTACTTTAGAAGATAGATTTTCAGTTTTTAGTTTTAAATGATAGACTGAACCATCTTTATTTAATATTAATTCTGATCTGTCCATTAACTATAATTTAACCTCCAACTCTTTTTACTTTAAATCCTATTCTTTTTAATTCATTCATGATGAGACTTCTGTTATCTCCTTGAATAATAATTTTTCCGTTTTTAACACTACCTCCTACACTAAACATTGTTTTAAGCTTTTTTGCAAGTTCTTTTTTTTCACTGTCATTTACGCTTCTAAAACCATCAATGATAGTGACAGGTTTGCCTTTTCTTTTTTCATACTTACACAAAAGGGGCTCTTTTTGAAATAAAACAGGTTCAGATTTGTTTGTTTCCTCTTTAAAATCATGTTCAGGAAACAAGCTCTTTAATTGGTCATGCAAATTCATTATTTCTTAAGCAAACCTAATTCTACTAATCTTTCGTTTAAGAACTCTCCAGCAGTAATATCTTCAAATGCTTTCGGATGATCTTCACAAATACATGATTCTAAGACATCTAATCTCATCTCGCTTACTGGATGCATAAAAAACGGAATAGAATACCTTGATTTCTTTAGCAATTCTTTATTTGGATTAACAACTCTGTGGACTGTAGATTTTAAAACATTGTTTGTATGTCTTGATAACATGTCTCCAATGTTAATCATTAATTCATCTTTACCAGCCATTGCGTCAATCCATTCTCCGTTTGAATGCTGAACCTGTAAACCTTTACCATGTGCACCCATAAGCAATGTTATAAGGTTTATGTCCCCATGAGCAGCAGCACGAACAGCCTCTTTAGGATCATCTAAAATTGGAGGATAGTGAATAGGTCTTAATATAGAGTTACCATTCTTGATGTAATTATCAAAATAATTCTCTTCAATATTTAAATACAAAGCCAAAGCTCTAAGAATATATTTTGCTGTTTTTTCTAATGTTGAATATAATTCTTTACCAACTTTATTAAATTCAGGTAATTCATCAACATAGATATTAGGGAAATAATTGTATTTATCTTTATCTTTTTCTTCAATATACTGGCCAAAATGCCAATACTCTTTTAAATCACCATGTTTACTGCCTTTGGCACTTTCTTTACCAAAGGACACATATCCTCTTTGACCAGAAAATTCCGGATGTTCATATTTCCTTTTAATGTTGTCTGGAAGATCAAAAAATAATTTAATTTGGTTATATAATCTTTTAATAAGATCATCATCTAAAAAATGACCTCTAACAGCACAAAAACCAATTTCTTGAAATGCGCTTCCTATAGATTTCACAAATAAAGATTTTCTTTTTGAATCTCCGCTTAAAAAATCTTTTAAATCAACTGATGGAATTTTTTTCATAATACATAGAAATTAGATACCAAATATAACAAATGTTAATAACTTAAAATTTAAGTGAAAATTTAGATCAATAGTTATTAATAAAAATTAATAATTTGATATTAATTTTAAAAAATGAATTTTTCTAATTCGAAAATTGATACTTCCATATACATTGATCTGTATTCTAGTATGTTATTGCCTAGAATGATTGAAGAAAAAATGCTAATTCTGTTAAGACAAGGAAAAATTTCTAAATGGTTTTCAGGAATTGGTCAAGAAGCAATTTCGGTTGGCGTAACAAAAGCATTGGAAAAAGAAGAGTATATATTTCCAATGCATAGAAACTTAGGTGTTTTTACGTCAAGGGGGATACCATTATACAGACTTTTCTCTCAATGGCAGGGTAAAGGCCAAGGTTTTACAAAAGGTCGTGATAGATCATTTCATTTCGGAACTAAGGATTACAATATAATTGGAATGATTTCACATTTAGGCCCACAAATGGGTGTAGCTGATGGAGTAGCTCTTCATAACTTAATCAAAAAAAATAAAAATATCACCGTTGTTTTTACCGGAGAAGGAGGGACAAGTGAGGGTGATTTTCATGAAGCATTAAATGTTGCTTCAGTATGGAATTTACCTATAATATTTATTATTGAAAATAACGGTTATGGATTATCAACTCCAACTAGTGAGCAATATAATTGTAAAAATCTTTCTGACCGTGGAATTGGATATGGAATTGAATCAATGACTCTTGACGGAAATAATATTATTGAGGTTTATTCAAAAATTAAAGAAATAAGAAAAAAAATCATTAAAAAACCTCAACCTTTCTTGCTAGAATTTAAAACATTCAGAATGAGAGGTCACGAAGAGGCTAGTGGGGTTAAATATGTTCCTAAAGATATTTTAGATGATTGGGCTAAAAAAGACCCTGTAATAAATTTTGAAAATTTTTTGATTGATTCATCTGTACTTTCAAAAAATGATCTGTCAAAAATAAAAGATAGCATAAGATTAGAAATTGAAAAAAATCTTGAAATAACATTTAATGAAAATAAAATAATTTCTTCTACTGAAAATGAGTTATCTGATGTTTATGCTAAATTTAATTTCAAAGGAATTGAAAAATCAAATGAAGTTGTCGAAATGAGATTTGTTGACTCAATTTCAGATGGATTAAAAGAGTCTATGTTAAAAAATGAAGATCTTATAATAATGGGACAAGATATAGCTGAATATGGTGGTGTTTTTAAGATAACCGAAGGATTTGTTGATCTTTTTGGTAAAAATAGAGTAAGAAACACACCCATATGTGAATCCTCAATAATAGAAATTGCTATGGGTCTTTCTATATGTAACAGAAAAAGTGTTGTAGAACTTCAATTTTCAGATTTTATATCATCAGGTTTCAATCCAGTTGTTAATTATTTAGCAAAAACACATTACAGGTGGGGCCAAAATGCAGATATAGTTTTGAGAATGCCGTGTGGAGCTGGAGTAGGTGCAGGGCCATTTCATTCTCAAACCAATGAGGCATGGTTTACAAAGACACCTGGACTAATAGTAGTATATCCATCATCACCTGAAGACGCAAAAGGTCTATTAATTTCTTCTATAGAAAACCCTAACCCCGTACTTTTTTTTGAACACAAAGCTTTATATAGGAGTGTAAGAGGTAAAGTTCCCAAAGGATACTATAACACCGAAATTGGCAAAGCAAAGACATTAAATGTTGGTACAGATATTACAATAATAACATATGGCTCTGGAGTTCATGAAGCCATTAAAATAATAGAGAAACATAATCTAAGTGCTGATTTAATTGATCTGAGAACTTTAACACCTCTGGATACTAATTCAATAATAAAATCAGTTTCAAAAACCGGCAAATCAATAGTCTTACATGAAGATAGCTTATTTGGAGGACTAGCTTCTGAAATTTCATCCATTATCATGGAAAATTGCTTTGAGAAATTAGATGCACCAGTTATTAGAGTTGCTAGTTTAGACACACCGATCCCTTTTGAAGAAAACCTAGAAAAACAATATCTTCCGTTTAAAAGATTTGAATCTGAAGTTTTAAAACTTTTGAAATACTAACAATATTTTCCTTACTAAATATAAATTTCAAGAAATATATAGATAAAGTTATAATTCTTATTATTTTTGCAAATCTTATTATGTAAAATGTCGATGAAAACAGAAATTGATTTATATAATTATCAAAGAGGTGCAATTGATAAAATTTTTGAAAGATTTGAAGGATGCCCAAACGATTATCATTTACTTTATCAATTACCAACTGGAGGCGGCAAAACAATTATATTTTCTGAAATAGTAAGTAAATATATTAAGTTAAAGAAAAAAAAAGTAGTTGTTTTAACTCATAGAATAGAGTTATGCAATCAAACATCCAAAGTGCTTAAAAATTTTGATGTACGTAATAAAATTATTAACAGTAAAGCATCACTCGATGATCAAGAAGACTACAGATGTTTTGTTGCTATGGTTGAGACATTAAATAATAGACTTCTTGATGATAAGCTTGATATTTCAGACGTAGGTTTAGTAATAATTGATGAAGCTCACTACAATTCATTTACCAAACTATTTAAATTTTTCAGTTCTGCTTTTATGTTGGGTGTAACCGCAACTCCATTAAGCTCTAATATTAACCTACCAATGACTGATAATTATGACGAGTTAATAGTAGGGGAGTCGATTAGTGAGTTGATAAAAAATAAATTTTTAGCAAAAGCAAATTTATATACATACAATGTTGGTTTAACATCTTTAATAGTCGGTGCTAATGGAGATTACACTGTTAAATCATCAGAAGAATTATATACAAATAATGACATGCTATCTAAATTACTGATTGCTTATGAAGAAAAATGTCTTAACAAGAAAACATTAATATTTAATAACGGAATTAATACTTCATTAATAGTTTATGATAGATTTAGAAGAGCAGGTTATAAGATAAAACACCTAGACAACACGGTAACAAAGAAACAACGAATTGAAATTTTAAATTGGTTTAAAATTACACCTAATGCTATTTTAACCTCTGTAAGTATATTAACAACTGGTTTTGACGAGCCTACAGTTGAATGCATAATGATAAACAGAGCTACAAAATCACTAACACTTTACTATCAAATGATTGGTAGAGGATCTAGATTATTAAATAAAAAAGATGCATTTGATGTAGTTGATTTAGGAAATAATTTTTACAGATTTGGTGAATGGGGTTCTGATATAGATTGGCATAAGATTTTTAGAAATCCTATGTATTATCTTGATAATATAAAATCTGATGAAGAAATTGAGGGGAGATTCAGATATGAAATGCCTGAAGAAATCAAACTATTTTTTTTAAATTCAGAATCTCTTTATTTTGATGTTAATAAAATTTATGTAAAAACGATTCGAGATGGGAAATCTTCAAAATTAGTGCTTGAAAAAGCAATTCAACATCATTCAAAGATTTGTATTGAAAATAGCGAAGACGAATTTGATGCATTAATTTTGGTAAAAAAATTAAATGATGATATAGATTTTTTATTAAAAAGATACACAAGGTGTATCAGTAAAAGCACCACTAATTTCTTACAATGGCTTACAGAAGATTATAAAAAAAGATTGAGAACTTATATCAGAACAAATTTTGATAAAATTAAAATGAAAAAATAATTTATTAACTTTATTGTATGAATTTAATAAATTGGCATAAAAATTTAGCTGAAAAAATGATTAATAATCTTGGTATTAGCACATATTTCGCTATGTGGCTTTCTTTCATTAAAGGAGTTGGATTTGGAATTTTAATTATGTTTTTATTTAGCTGTGAAGAAAAAGTTGTTGTAAAAGAGGCACCACCTGTTAAATCTGATAAAATTATTGATTCAATTAATTTTGATTACTCAGTTGGAGTAAAAGGTAATTGTGGAATGTGCAAAACCACCATAGAACAATCAGTGTTAAAGTTAGATTTTATCAAAGAAGCTAATTGGAGTATTAAAACAAAGATCCTTAGCTTGAAGTTAGAAAATAGTATAGATTTTAATGAAAATATTCTTGAAGAAACAATATCACTTTCAGGATATGAAACTACAAATACTAAAGCAAATCAAGACGCTTACAATTCACTTCCACAATGTTGTAAATATGATAAAAAAATGAATGTTCCAGCTTCAAAAATATTGCAAACAACTTTAGACATGCCTTAAAGGAAATGTTTTAGTGCAATATAAATTTGTCAATTAACATCAATAATAAAAATTGGATCCAAAAGGTAAAATAAATTTTTTTAGAAGAAGGATAACAAGATTTTTTACAAAAAGTATTGTTTTATCTTCAAAAGAAGAAAGTTTAATTAATATTGACCTTACCCAAGTAAAAAAAATTCTTATTGTAAGACCAAACCATAGACTTGGTAATACTCTTCTTCTAACACCTTTAATCAAAGATGTATCGAATATTTTTCCTTATGCAGAAATACATTTATTTTTAATGGGGTCTTTAGGGGAAGTCGTTTTTGAAAATAACAAATATGTAACAAAAATAATTAGATTACCTAGAAAACCTTTTAAAAATTTATTGATTTATTTTGAATCCTGGTTTTCTTTATTTAAAGAAAAATACGATATAAGTATAAATGCTAATCACATTTCATCTTCAGGTAAAATTGCCGTTAAATTATCAGATTCAAATTATAAGTTTTATAATCATTTTAATGAAAATATTTCACACTATTCAGATTATAATCACAATGCAAAGAATCCTATATATAATTTTAGATTTGTTATAAGGAAAAAAATGAAATTTGTACTGAATAAAAACATTCCTTTATTGGAAATTAATTTGAGAGAATATGAAATTGAAAACGGAAAAAAAATTATCGATTCTTTATTTAACAACAATAAACCTGTAATTTCTATATTCACATACGCTACAGGGGATAAGTGTTTAAGTCAAGATTGGTGGTATTTATTTTATAATAAATTAAATCAAAAATTTACTTCTTTTAATATTCTAGAGATTCTGCCAATTGAAAATATTTCTTCTATAAATTTTTCTGCAAGAACTTTTTATAGTAAGGATATTAGAGAAATTGCTAGTGTTATGTCGCAATCTATTATATTCATCGGAGCTGACAGTGGAATGATGCATTTAGCTAGTTCAAGCCCAATTACTACCATTGGTTTATTTAAATCAACTAATCCTGAATTATATGGTGTTTATGGCAATAATAGTGTTTCTGTGGATACAAATACTTTAAATAATGATAACATTATTGATTTAATAAATAATAAGCTAAATAATTAATTGTCTTATAATTTATATTATGTCAAATAGAATATTTACCTTCTAAAGATATTAAGGTGCCTTTATTATCTGATGAGACTCTACTCTATTATCAAATTTTATTTTAATAAAATAAATACCATTCATAATGTCGTCTAAGACAATTGGTTTATTTATAGCTGAAATTCCTGATTTAACAGATCTACCGTTTAAATCATATATAGTATATGAAATATTATTATGATAATCTGGGTTGATGATCTTTATCTCAGTTTTAAAAGGATTTGGAGAAATTCTAAAAAACTTTTCATAGAGATTTTGATTAGTCAAAGTGTTACTGTAACAGTTCTCCTCCACCGAATACTCATCCTTTACAAGTTCAGAGATTTTATTCTGACTAAAACTTTCGTTATCTGTATGATTGTAAAAGGTTGAATCTAATGCAAAATCATCAGCACCAAGATAATCTTGAAATAAAGTACCTAGTGTTTCCCTGTAGTCAAATTGAAATGTTTCTAATTGCCAATTATTATTTTCAGAAGCCTCGGTTAAATCAGGATTAGTTCCAGAAACACCCCCGTTAATTGCAGTTCCAAATACAAACATTGGTGCTATTTCTCCGTGGTCTGTTCCTAAATTACCATTTTCCTTTGCTTTTCTTCCAAATTCTGAAAATGTTAAACCAACTACATCATCTTGAAAACCTTGGCTACTAATATCATCCATGAAACTAGAAATTGCATTATTAAGCTCTGTTAGTAGGTTATTATGATCACCATGTAAATCACCAGCAGATTGTACTTGACTGAAATGTGTGTCAAAACCGTTTAGTTTAACTAAGTATACTTTTGACTCAAGACCACCACTAATTAATCTTGCAACCGTTTTTAGCTGATTTGATAAATTTGAGTCTTCATATGTAGCGGAATTTGAGCCATTATTAAAGGCGTTCGATATTGCTTCTGAATACAATGTCGAGATTTGATCGTTATCTATAATATATTGTAATTCTTCACCATAATGAGAGTTCGGAATATATGTGGGAGCCTCACCTCCTAGTCCACTTAATACTGAATAAAATCCGGATGCATCCTGTCCTTCAATATTTATTGACAAACCATGTTCTTCTGCTCCATGAAACCCAAGAGAACCAGTTTTTGAACCAATCTCAACACCAATAGGAAATGACTGTTGGACTAAGTCATAATAGTATGATTCTATAAATCTTCCAATCAAGCCTGAATCTCCGCCATTATCCCAACTATTTCCATCGTTACCTGTATTATATATGTCAGTTGATGCAAAATGACTTTTATTTTGTGAAGGATAACCAACAGCTTGTAATATTCTTAAAAAACCTGAGTCGTATAAATTCTTAAATCCAGTAAGAGATGGATGCAATCCAATTTGCTGTGAATCATTTAATGTTGTGTCAAGATTTATAAAAGAATTAGCTCCGCTATCTGAAACTTTAATAGTAGGTCTTAAATTACTATATAAATCGTATTGATTGAGAGGGATTAAAGTATTTAATCCATCATTTCCACCTCCAAGATATATTAAAACTAGCTTTCTGTTACTTATATCACAGTTGATAAACTTTTTACCAATATTTAATGCATTAGTTATTTGAGTAGGAAAAAGACTAATAGCTGATGCTGTAGTAGTTAATTTTATAAAATTTCTTCTTTTCATATTTAAACTAATTACATTAATTGGTTTTCAGGAGCATTAACCATTGCTCCTATTAGTACGTCAAGCTTATTCTTTACAATTGTACTATCCCCATCAGCAACAAAATTATTCCAAGTATCGGTCCAATAGTAATCCGGATAACCATCTAATACTAGGTCAGCAAAATAATTAATTCGGTCTTGGTCAATGCTAAAAGGATATAAATATTCTGCTAAATCGTTTATTAAATTATTTAAGTTTTGTGGTGATGTAATATTGTTTTCAACAAACGAAACACTATCCAACTCAGAACCAAACTGACCATTTTGACCTAAAGCATTTCTTCCAGTAATTAAGCACTCAATCATCCTGTATCTGGCTAATATTGTACTTGATGAAAACCATTGTCTATCAAAATCAGGTGCTTGATAAATAGCAGGATAACCTGCAACAGTGTCTGGTGCAAAGAGATTCATTCCTGACATAGGCCAAAATGCATTCTGTAAGAAATATATAGAAAATCTGTAATAATTATCCAGATCATCATTAGGATTAGGTATTACAAATTCAAAATTATTAATTGCAGTTGCCAATAACTGAAGTGGTGATTTAACGATAGATCCTATAATTTCATCTGATGGGTTAGAATCATCAGAATCATAAAAATGCTGTGAAGATAATAAAGTTATTACTATAGGAAGTATTTCATAATTATTATTCATTAATTGTTGTGACAGTGGATTAATTATATCATTTTGAGTATTTTCATCCCATTCACTTTTAACAAAAAACCTGTAAAGCTTTTCAATATATGCTATAGCAGTAGCTTCTTTATCAAAGACCATATCAACAAACTCGTGAAGCTCATCCATTATTGAATTTTCATCAACTCCCGCCTGTAATGCATAATTATCAAATGCATGACTAAATTGCTTTTCATTTTGATCATGTTGATTTACATTAATTCTTCCCATTGGAATACCTGTATCACTATCAATAATTGTTCTATCTAATTGAGTTTTAAAACCTGAAAAAACCTTAGCTGCTTCAATAACATCATTTTCAGTGTAGTTTGTGTAATCCCCCTCACCTATCTGTTCCCCTTTGCTTATTGTAAACAACTCTAAAAATTCTCTAGCGTAATTTTCGTTAGGGTTGTTAGCATTATTTTGAGTGTTATCTAGATAGTTAAGCATTGCATTATCTAGTGTAATTTTCTTGGCAAGATCTTTTAAGTTTCCGTCTGAATAATGTTCTAGGAGTCTTAAATAATCATAAAAATAGTGTGAAGCGCCAACATCACCACTAGCAATTGTAAATGTTGTGTGAAGAAAAAACTGAAGTTTATCCTTTAAATTTACTCTATTTATCATATTATAAAACCACCACTGCGATAATAGTTTTCTTTTTCTTGCCTGATTAGGAATATCTGGTGGATATATTCCTGATGACAGCCAAAATCCGTGCGGATTATCATTTGGTAGTGGGTCGTACGGTTCAGCATAACTAACTGCATTATCTTGTAATAATAAATTAATTGCTTCACCGGCAGTCATATTTGAAACTGTATAGAGTAAATCTTTATTATAATGAAAGCAGGCCCGCTTAAGCAAGTGTTTTGCTCTAGTAACTCCCAAGTTTGATGTTAGGGGGGATAAAGACATAATTATTTTTTTTCAATGTAAATAGATCTGGACGGGAACGCAAATTCACATTTATGTTTATTAACAATTTCAATAATACTGAAATTAATTTTTTGTTGAGTTTCAATTAATACTTCCCATTCTGGACTATCAACATAATATAAAACCATAATATCTAGTGAGCTTGGTCCAAAATTTAAAAATTTAACCCTACCCTCCTGATTTGTCATTTCGTGTTTATCAACTAAAGCCTGAATATCATTAACAATAGCTTTTATTTTTTCTATAGGTGTGTCATATATCAAACCAATACTAAACTTAACTCTTCTTACTGGTCTAGCGCCAAGGTTATCTAATTCACTACTGATAATATTTTTATTTGGGACTGTAACTATACTTTTGTCAAATGTTCTAATCCTAGTGCTTCTAAAACCAACTTTTTCAACAATTCCAGTAACTCCCCCTAAAGTAACTATGTCACCTACAGTAAAAGGTTTATCAAAGAAAATAGTAAAAGAACCTAATAAGTTCTCCAAACTTTCCTTAGAAGCCAAAGCAAAAGCTACACCTCCAATTCCAAGACCTGTTACAAGTGCAGTTATGTTTACATCAAAAACATCTCCGAGAATCATTACAGCTCCTAATACAACAGAAATAACTTTAGCTAAATCCACTGCAAAAGGTATTAACTGATCATCAACCTTGCTTTCAGTTTCAAGAGCTTTGTTTTTTAATTTATAACCAATAAAATCAATCGATCTTATAATTACCCAAAAAATAGTAGTTAATAAAAATAAATTAAATGCTTTTGTTATATAAGTCTTAAATTTAAAACTATTGTTATCATTTAAAATAGCAAAATCCGCTGCATTTATAAATTTTGAAGAAAAAAACAGAACAATAAGAATAAGAAAATATTGTAACGGTTTACTTAATAGACTTTTAAATTTTTTAGTGTCATTATCAGAGTTGTTTTTTCCAAAAAATTTAAATAATAATTTTATGATTACTGATTTTACAGGAATTATTAGGATTAACCCTAAAACCATACTTAAAACAAAATAAAAATATTGCTTCAAGGAATCATCTAAAAATTCTAAATTTAAAAATTCTAAATTTTCCATCTTATCGAAGTTATTAAAATAAATATTAAAGATATATTTTCTTAAACAGAAAATAAATTAATATCTTCAAAAATTAACTATTTAAATATTTATTATGAAATTTAAACAAACAATTTATTTATTATTAATTTCAGTTTTTATTGCAAGTTGTAATTCTCCTGAAAGATCAATGGGTTATACTAATTGGTCAGATGATGGTGAAGAATATAACTTTTTCTTAGGAACAGATCAAGCAGTTCAAGTAGTAAAAGATTTAGACAAAGCATGGGCTGATAGAGATTATGAAAAAATGAGAGAATACCTTTCAGATACTGCAACATTTTACTGGCCTAATGGAGTAATCCATAAAGGTCCTGATGAATTTATATCAGCTATATCCTCAAAAGAAACACCTGATAATTCATGGACATTAAATGGTGCATTTTCGATTGATTTAGATCCTTCTAGAGGCGGAGAACATGTACATGCAGCTATAAGTGGCAATATTCCTGATTCTCTTGGGGTCAAAAAAGACTACCATGAGAAATATTATGTTGTTGACGGAAAAGTTGTTTGGTGGCATCAATGGACAATGGATGTACTTCCAACTGAAGATTAATTTATAAATAATAAAAGCACCGATGTATTCGGTGCTTTTATTTTTGTATACTAAAAAATTTTAGTTATTTCCTAAAATCAACGGAAGACCATCACCTCCACTTCCGACAACTACGACTTTTGAGTTATTAGATTCAGCTAATTTGATTGTTGCCTCTATTCCTTTATCCTTTAGGATATTTGCCGTTAATGACTTAGCTAAAATATCGTTTGCTTTTGCTTTACCTTCTGCTTCAATAATTACTTTTTCAGCTTCTTTAGCTGCTGTAACAAGTTTAAATTCATATTCCAAAGATTCTTGTTCTTGCTTTAACTTTCTTTCAATTGCATCTTTAATTGTTGAAGGAAGTGTAACATCTCTTACTAGAACTTTATTTAATTGTATATATTGATCATCTACAATTAATTTTGTTTCATCAAATATTTCAATCTGAATAGCGTCCCTTTGAGAAGAATAAAGCTCTTCTGGTGTATATCTTCCAACTACACTACGTGCAGCAGACCTTATAGCAGGTAACAATATACGTTGCTTATAAGCTTCACTCTTTTCTTGATGAAGCTTTCCTAAATCTTCGTATTTAGGTTGAAACCAAACTGATGCCTCAAGTTGAATATCTAATCCGTTTTTTGACAATACATCCATTTTTTCAAAAACTTCCTGCTGTCTAACTTCATAAACATACACTGTATTCCATGGTAAAACCATATGAAATCCTTCATCTAATGGGGGCTCATCAGTAACTACACCTCCGCTAAAAAGTTTATACAAAACACCTGCTTCACCACTACCGATAGTGATAAAACATTTTGCAACAATAAGTAATCCAAATGTCAAAGCGATTAACAATGGAACTCCAATTTTTGGTAAATTATTCATATTTATAAATTTTAAGTTAATATTTAAGTTAATAAACCACCATTAACATGAATGGTTTGTCCTGTAATGTACGATGACATATCACTTGCCAACCATACACATGTATCTGCAATATCAGAGGGCTTCCCACCTCTTTTTAAAGGAATTGAATTTCTCCACTCCTGTACAATTTTTTCGTCTAATACTTCAGTCATTTCAGTTTCAATAAATCCTGGGGCAATTACATTACATCTAATATTTCTTGAACCTAATTCTAAAGCAATTGATTTAGAAAAACCTATAATTCCAGCTTTAGAAGCCGCATAATTTGATTGACCGGCATTTCCTTTTACACCTACTACTGAGCCCATATTTATTATCGAACCAAATCTTTGCTTTAACATAGTTCTTTGAATAGCCTTTGTCATATTAAAAACCGATTTCAGATTTACATCAATTACTCTGTCAAAATCTTCCTCCTGCATTCTCATCAATAAATTATCTTTAGTAATACCAGCGTTGTTAATTAAAATATCAATGACAGGGAAATCTTTGGTTATTTCGTCAACTAATCTTTGACAATCTTCAAAGTTTGAAGCATCAGACTTGAATCCTTTTACTACAATTTCCTTATTTGATAATTCATTTTCTATTTCTTTAGCTAAATCAAATGAACTAGAGAATGTAAACAGAACATTAGCACCATGCTCAGCAAAAGTTTTTGCAATACCTCTTCCAATACCTCTAGTAGCACCAGTGATAATAGCTGTTTTTCCTTTTAAAATTTTCATAGACTATTTATTATTTCCATAACTTTTTTTCCAATTTCAGCAGGAGAATCTACAACATGAATACCAGATTCTTTTAAAATTCTTTTTTTTGCAACAGCTGTATCATCTGCCCCACCAACAATGGCACCAGCATGCCCCATTGTTCTTCCAGAAGGAGCAGTTTCACCAGCAATAAATCCCACAATTGGTTTATTAGATTTTGAGTTTAAATACCATTTAGCTGCATCAGCTTCCAATTGACCACCAATTTCTCCAATTAAAACGATAATTTCAGTTTCATTATCATTAACAAAAAGCTTTAAAGCATCTTTAACTGTGGTTCCAATTATTGGATCACCACCAATTCCAATTGCTGTAGAAATTCCAAACCCCTCTTTAACAACTTGATCTGCAGCTTCATAAGTTAGTGTTCCAGATTTAGAAACAATACCAACATTACCTCTTTTAAAAATAAATCCAGGCATAATTCCAACCTTAGCTTCTCCAGGTGTGATAACACCTGGACAGTTTGGCCCAACCAAAATAGTTTTTAAACTTTTTATGTGATTGTTAACCTTAATCATATCTTTTACAGGAATTCCCTCAGTAATAGCGATTACTACAGAAATATCCGCATCAGCTGCTTCAATTATAGCACTTGCAGCATAAGCTGGAGGAACAAATATAATACTTGTGTTAGCATCAGTTTTATCTACAGCATCTCTCACAGAATTAAATACAGGTAGTCCCAAATGAGTTTGGCCACCTTTCTTAGGGGTAACTCCACCTACAATATTTGTACCGTATTCAATCATTTGTGAAGAATGAAATGTACCTTCTTTTCCGGTAAAACCTTGAACAATTATTTTTGAATTTTTATTTACTAATACACTCATTTTTAATCTTTAAATCTTTCTTTATAATTCCCTTTAACAGTGTCAATCTTTATTTTATCCCCTTCATTAATGAATAATGGAACGTTTACAACTGCTCCAGTTTCCAATGTAGCAGGTTTGGTTGCATTAGTTGCCGTGTTGCCCTTAACTCCTGGCTCGGTAGAGACAACCTCAAGCACTACACTTGGTGGCATTTCAACTGAAAGTGGCATATTTGTTTCTGAATTTGTAATAACCGTAACAACTTCTCCTTCTTTCATTAGTTTCGGATTATCTAAAAATTTTTCTTCGATGGATATCTGATTGTAATCGTCTGTATTCATAAAATGATAAGTTGTTGAATCATTATACAAAAACTGAAACTTGTTTGTTTCAACTCTTACTACATCTATTTTATGACCAGATGAAAATGTGTTATCGACTACCTTACCTGATGTTAGACTTTTCAGTTTTGTTCTTACAAATGCAGGTCCTTTTCCAGGTTTGACATGTAAAAATTCTATTATTTTGTAAATGTCATGATTGTATTTAATACACAATCCATTTCTTATATCTGACGTTGTACTCATCTTCTTAATTTGATTTTGTATACCCTTTCATTATACCTCTATGAGAGTTCTTAATAAACATCAAAATCTCATCTCTTTCATCTGAAGCTTCCATCTCTGCCTCAATAATTGCACAAGCTTGGGTATTATTATAATTTTTTTGATATAATAGTCTATATATATTTTGAATTTCTCTAATTTTTTTTGATTCATATCCTCTTCTTCTTAAACCCACTGAATTAATACCAACGTACGAAAGAGGTTCCCTTGCTGCTTTCACATAAGGTGGTACGTCTTTACGAACCAATGAACCACCTGTTACAAAAGCATGATTTCCTATTGAACAAAACTGGTGGACAGCTGTTAATCCAGAAATAATAACAAAATTTCCAACCGTTACATGACCAGCTAATGTCGTGTTGTTGGAAAAGATACAATTGTCACCAACTAAACAATCGTGAGCAATATGGGAATATGCCATAATCAGGCAGTTATCTCCAATTAAAGTTTTTTTCCTATCGTTAGTTCCTTTGTTTATTGTTACACATTCTCTAATCGTAACATTATTTCCGATTACAGCACGAGTTCTTTCGTTATTATATTTTAAATCCTGAGGGTTTGCAGAAATTACTGCCCCAGGATATATATTACAATTTTTTCCGATTCTAGCACCTTCCATTATGGATACGTTAGAGCCGATCCATGTACCCTCACCTATCTCAACATCACCGTCGATTGAGGTAAAAGGTTCTATTACTACATTTTTAGCAACTTTGGCGTTAGGATGAACATATGATAATGGTTGTTTCATAATTATTTAACTTTAGTTATTTGAGCTGTTAATTCAGCTTCAGCACATAATTTTCCATTTGCATAAGCTAGACCTTGCATATGACAAATACCTCTTCTAAAAGGTCCAAGTAGTGAGCATTTAAAAATTATTGTATCTCCTGGCAACACTTTATGTCTAAACCTAACTTTATCGATTTTTGCAAAAAATGTTAGATAATTTTCTGGATCATCAAGCTTTGACATAACCAGTATTCCACCCATTTGAGCCATTGCCTCAATAATAATAACCCCAGGCATCACTGGGTATTCAGGAAAATGACCTTTAAAAAAATCTTCATCTATAGTAACATTTTTGACACCAATAACTAAATCATCGCTTAGCTCATATATTTTATCAATAAATAAAAAAGGAGGTCTGTGAGGTAATATTTCCATTATTTTTGTTGTGTTCATCAAGGGTTTTGATGAGAAATCAACCTGAGGGATGTTATTTTTTTTGGAATCCTTTATAATATTTTTCATTTTTTTTGAAAATTTTGTATTGATATAGTGTCCAGGCTTAGTGGCTATAACCTTACCTCTAACTCTTGTACCTATAAGTGCTAAATCGCCTATTACATCAAGTAGTTTATGTCTAGCTGCCTCATTTGGATAAAGAAGTGTTAAGTTATCTAAAATTCCATTAGACTTGACAGTTATTTTATCTTTATTAAAAGCTTTTTTAAGTTTAGACATCGTTTCACTAGATAATGGCTTGTCGACATACACAATCGCATTATTCAAATCACCACCCTTAATTAAACCTTTGTTTAAAAGCATCTCTATTTCATGTAAAAAACTGAAAGTCCTGCAGGATGAGATATTATCTTTAAATTCAGAAATATTTTCTAAAGTTGCATTTTGGGTTCCTAAAATTTTTGTTCCAAAGTCAACCATTGTGGTAACCATGTACTGATTTGATGGAATAATAGTGATTTCACTTCCAGAAGCATTGTCTTTATAAGAAATTACATTTTTAACTACAAATTCCTTTCTTTTTTGGTTAAGCTGTTTAATTCCTGCATTTTCCAATGCCTCAACAAAGAATTTTGAAGAACCATCCATGATCGGAGGTTCTGAAGCATTTAATTCTATCATTACATTATCAATTTCCAAACCAACAAGTGAAGCTAAGACATGTTCACAAGTTTGAATTGTAATATTATTTTTATTTAAACAAGTTCCTCTTTCCGTACTTGTAACATAATTTGCATCTGCCTCAATTAATGGGTTACCCTCAATATCTGTACGCTTAAATACATAACCGTGATTAGAATCTGCAGGACAAAATGTAATACTCACCTCCTTTCCGGTGTGTAATCCAACACCACTAAGTGATATCTTTTTAGAAATAGTAGTTTGATTTTCTTTAGTCGTTACTATCATTACTCTTTTTAAGCTGATTAATTTCCTTAACTATTTTTTCTAAATTTCTAAAATGCACATATGATCTATTAAAAGTTTTTTCATCTATTGCAGGTGAGCCTCTTAAAATGGCATTGTTTTTAATATTACTGAAAACACCTGTTTGACCGTTTATCCTAACATTATCACCAATCTTAAGATGTCCAATGATACCAACTTGACCACCAATTTGACAATTTTTTCCAATTTTTGTTGATCCAGCAATACCACATTGACCCGCAATAACGGTATTTTCTCCAATTACAACATTATGAGCAATTTGTACTAAATTATCAATTTTAACTCCGTTTGATATTACTGTAGAGCCTAAGGTAGCTCTATCAACAGATGAATTAGAACCTATTTCAACATTATCCCCTATTGTTACATTTCCAATTTGAGGTGTTTTTATATACTCACCATTGTCATTGGGTGCAAATCCAAATCCATCCGATCCAATTACTGAATTCGAATGTATTGTGAAATTATCTCCAATTGTCGACCCTGAATAAATACGAACACCAGAATATATCAGGCAATTTTTTCCGATCTTTACATTATCTCCTATTGAGACATTATCCAAAATAATTGTATTATCATTAATCTTACAATTTTTATTTATAACGGTAAAATTTCCAATAGAAATATTTTCACCTAATACGGATGTTTTGTCTACAATGGAGTTTTTACTAATTCCAAAAAATTTAATTTCTTTACTTGAAAATGTATTAAGTAAAGTATTGAAGGCAGAATATGAGTTTTTAACTTTTATAAGATTGCAATTCAAATCTGCATCATACTTTAAGTCATTATCAATTATAATGGCCGTAGCATTTGTTTTATTGATGTAGGGTAAGTATTTAGGGTTTGAAATAAATGTAATGTCACCTTTTGTTGCCTCTTCTATTTTTGAAATATTATTAACAACTGCATCTTGATCTCCGACAACAGATCCATTTAATATGACAGCCAATTCACCTAAGGTTAATTTCATTGAATGCAAAATTAGGAAATTTCTAGAAATTCAAGGTTTAAAGCTTTGTTAAATTATTTAATTATTTTCCAAAACTTTATTATATATAAATTAACTTTATTATTAATTAAATTAAAATGTTAAAAAATAAAATTCTGTGGGTTGATGATGAGATTGATTTTCTTAAATCTCATCTGATTTTTTTAAGTGATAAAGGCTATGAAATTAACACATGCACAAACGGAAGTGATGCATTGGATTTGGTAAAAAAAAATCAATATGATATTATTTTATTAGATGAAAACATGCCAGGTATTAGTGGAATTGAAACACTAAAACAAATAAAAAAAATCGATACAAATTTAAAAGTAATTATGATCACCAAAAGTGAAGAAGAAAATATAATGGAAGAAGCTATTGGTAAAGAAATTTCAGATTATTTGATCAAACCCGTAAATCCAAATCAAATTTTACTGAGTTTAAAGAAAAATCTTAAGGAAAAAGAATTAATTAAAGATAATAATGTCTTGGAATACCAACAAGAATTTAGAAATCTTTCGTCAAAAATGATTGGAGTCTCTGACTATAATCAGTGGATTGAATTATACAAAGAAATAATTAATTGGGAGATCAAACTTTCTGAAATCAATGATTCAACTATGGTTGAAATTTTAAAAACTCAAAAAAGTGAAGCAAACTCACTTTTTGCGAAGTTTATTGAGAAGAATTATTCAAAATGGCTTAATTCAACTGAATCCCCTACGCTTTCTAATAATTTAATAAAGAATCATCTAATTAAAGAATTAGGTGCTAATCCTACTATTTTTATTGTTATTGACAATTTAAGGTATGATCAATGGATGATAGTCGAACCCTTAATTTTAGATTATTACAAAAAAGAAAGTGAGATTGCATATTACAGTATATTACCAACAACTACACAATACGCTAGAAACTCTTTATTTTCGGGTTTAATGCCGCTTAAGATTAAGGAAAAATATCCGAAATTCTGGAAAGATGATTATGAAGATGGGGGTAAAAACCTATTTGAATATGAATTATTAGATAAAAACTTAGAAGATATATATTTTGAGAAGATAGATCACGAATATTTTAAAATAACCAATCTAAAAAATGGGTTAAAATTAGCAAATAGTCTCAAAGGAAAGATTAACAATAAGCTTACAACTATAGTATATAATTTTGTTGATATGTTATCCCATTCAAAAACTGAAATGGAAATGATAAAAGAATTAGCGTCTAATGATAAGGCATACAGATCATTGACAAAGAGTTGGTTTGAAAATTCCCCTTTATTTGAAATTATTAAAAACGCACAAGATCTTGGGTTTAAATTAATCATAACAACAGATCACGGGACAATTAATGTTAAAAATCCTGCAAAAATAATTGGTGACAAAAATACTAGTCAAAACCTTAGGTATAAAACAGGTAAAAGTCTTACTTATAATCATAAAGAAAACATATCTTACAATAATCCTGAAGAGGTGGGATTACCTAAAACCTCTATAAATTCTTCATATGTGTTTTCAAAAGAAGATTATTATTTAGTATACCCAAATAATTATAATCATTACAGTAATTATTTTAGAAACACATATCAACATGGAGGCGTATCAATGGAGGAAATGATTATCCCTTTTATTGTTTTAAATCCCAAATAAAATGATAAAAAAATATAAGTATGGATTAGAAAATATTGATTTGGCATCAAAATTAATTGTTGATCATATAAAGAATTATAACATTTTTTTATTGGAAGGAGATCTAGGCTCTGGAAAAACTACTTTAATTAAAAATATTTTAAGGAATATTGGAATTTTAGAAAATATTAATAGTCCTACGTTTTCAATTGTCAATAATTATATACAAGATGATTTAGAGGTCTATCATTTTGATTTATACAGAGTCAAAAATGTAGATGATCTATATACTTTTGGTTTTTATGAATACCTAGAAAGCAGGAAATTATGTTTTATCGAATGGCCACAAAGAATACTTAAAAATTTCGATTATAAACATCTTTATATTAAAATTAATACATTAGAAAATAATGAAAGAGAATTACATATTTCAAAAAATTAAAAAATGAATTTCATAAGTAGACTTAGTTATTTTTCTGGAGGATTCTTAATAGGTCTTGCATTTCTCATGTTTTTCCTAAGTGGAAAAAAAACTTCATGTAGCTATTTTCCAGAATCCAGAGTTAAAAAAGATATTTCAAGAAAAAATTTAGAATTTCAAAATTTATTAAAAAAGGAAGATTCATTAATATTAATAAAAGTATTGCAAAACGGAGTTATTAATTTTTCAAAAAGTAAAACAGATTTAATAAACTGTAAAGAATATTATTTTGAACAAAACAATTCAGATAATATAATTTGGATGATAGTTAAAAACTGTAAAGATAATGCTGTTGTAATCAAATATAATATTTCTAAAAACTAAACTTTTCTTCTTTTAATTTCAGAGGATATAAGTTGAAGTTCTCTATTTGTTTGCATCGAAACTGACGAGTTTTCATCTAGCCTTCTTATTAAATAAGGTATCACCTCTTTTACTGGCCCAAAAGGAAGGTATTTAGCAACATTGAATCCATTTTTTGCTAATATAAAACTAATATTATCACTCATGCCATATAACTGGCTAAACCAAATTCTTTGGTCATTCTTTTTTAATTTTAATTTGTCGATTAAATCTACAGCCAACATGTTACTGTATTCATTATGTGATCCGATAAAAAGACTGAAATCATCAATGTTTTGAAGGATGTACCGCATTGATTTATTAAATAATTGGTCTGTATCTTTTTTATTTTCACAAATTGGAGACTCATAATTATTTTTAATTGCTCTATCTCTTTCTTTCTCCATATAAGCACCTCTAACTAATTTAATTCCAATCTTAATATTTTTAGACTTAATTCTTTCATGAGTGCTAGTAAGAAAATCAAATCTATCTTTCCTGTATGTTTGTAAGGTGTTAAACACAACTGATTTTTCTTTGTTATAAATAAACATCATTTTTAATACTAATTTATCTATTGCGGGTTGAATCCAGCTCTCTTCAGCATCAACCAAAACCATTATATTTTTTTTAGATGCTAAAGAGCATATCTTATCAAATCTATTTTCAATTCTGCTCCATTGATTAACTTCTTGTTTAGATAATAAATCCCCCCTACTTACTTTTAGATACAATGAAAACTTGCCAACAGCAGAAGGCTTAAATACTAAAAATTTGGACAGACTATATTCACTGCACTTTAATAATATATCAAGACATTTTTTAAGTGAGTTTTCGAAATCGGTTTCAGTAACAGAACCTTCTACTGAATAATCTAAAATCGAGTAGACATTATTTCGCTTTAGATTCTCTATTACAGAATGACACTCATTAATATTTATTCCTCCACAAAATTGTGCGTATATTGTTTTTTTAAACAATATATCAAGCGGGAAATTGATTTTTAAAAGCATTTTAAGGACTTTTCTACCCAAAACCGATAGATATCCAAAAGATAATAATTTAAATAAATAGTAGGCTTTATTTAAATCTGAATCTGTTTTGTAGTTAAATGCTATTTTTGTGTTTTTAAAGTCCAATTATTTTTTTTTCAAATATAATTTACAAGAATTATAACTTTATTAAATTTATTGGATTATTTTAATCAAAATTAAAAAAGATTGATGAAATCAATTATAAAACAAAAATATTCTATTTTTTTTGGCAGTTTAGGTTACGTTAAATTAAACGAACTAATAAAAAGAAAAAAGTATAATAAAATATTGATATTATCTGATTTTAATACTGAAAAATATTGTTTATCACACTTCCAAAACCAACTGCTCACAACTCACCCAATTGTAGAAAATGAAATTATAAATAATCTATTTTATTACTCTGTCACTCCTGGTGAAATTTCTAAAAACATAAGTGAATCAGTGAAGATTATCAACTTTTTAATTTCAAACGGGTTTAAAAGAAATAGTCTTATTATTAATCTTGGAGGTGGATTAATCACCGATTTAGGAGGTTTTGTAGCTTCAATATTCATGAGAGGAATAGAATTTGTAAATATTTCAACTTCGTTATTGGGAATGATAGATGCATCAATTGGTGGTAAAACAGGAGTTGATTTAAATAATTTGAAAAACATAATAGGCTCTTTTAAATTTGCAAAGTATATTTTAATTGATCCGTTATTTTTATCAACACTTTCGAAAAGACAAATGAATTCTGGATTTTCTGAAATGATTAAACACTCCTTATTAGATTCAAAAGATCATTGGAAAAAAATCAAACTGATAAGTCATCATTCTAATATTTCTGAAGAATTGATTTATGATTCTATAAATACAAAGATTAACATAATTGAAAATGACCCAAAAGAATCTAATATTAGAAAGTTTTTAAATTTTGGGCATACACTTGGGCATGCAATAGAAACTTATTATTTAGAATCAAACAAAGAAATCCTTCATGGTGAAGCTATTTTAATAGGTTTGATATTAGAATCCTTTTTATCACATAAAATTTTAGATTTAGAACTTAAAGATGTTTTGGAAATAAAAGATTTTATATTGAAATTTTCAAAAAAAATATCTTTTTCGAAACAAGATATTTCAAGAATTATAGAATTATTAAAATTTGATAAAAAAAATAAGGATGAGAATGCTAGATTTGTACTACTAAAAGAAATTGGAAAACCAAGTTTTGATAATTTGGTAGAAATAAAAGATATTATGGAAGCTTTTCAATTTTATGATAATTAATTAGCTCATATTTTTAAATATAGAGTGCATTAATCTCTTTTTATCATTTACACTTTCCTCAAGAGAAATCATAGATTCCGTCCTATATACCCCATCAATCTCATCTAGTTTAAAAATAATATTCTTTGCATTTGTAGTTCCTTTGGCTCTAATTTTACAAAATATATTGAATTTCCCTGTAGTTATGTGAGCTACAGTAACATTTGGGATTTCATTTATCCTTTGTATTATAAACTTGATTTTTGATGTATCACTAATATATAACCCAACATATGCAATAAAAGTGTAACCTAATTTATCATAATCAAGAATTAAGGATGAACCTTTAATTAATCCAAAATCTTCCATTTTTTTTACTCTTACATGAACAGTTCCAGCAGATATAAGTAATTTCTTAGCAATATCAGTAAAAGGGGTACGTGTGTTTAGGATAAGCATATCCAAAATCTTATGATCTATTTCATCTAATTTAAATTTTGACATAATTATGATAATTTAATAAAAAGAATAACAAATATAATACCATATTTACGTAATTAATAAAATAATAGGTAAAAATTTAAATAATCTTTATGAATTATAAGTAATTAATATAAATTAAACAATAAAATTTATTTATATATGGTTATTTTTAATAAATTAAATATATTTTATCATAAAACGATGTAAATGAATATATTAAGACATATTACTTAAAGTTAAACTTTTATTATATATTCTTCTTTTTAATTTTTTTCATAAACTATTTTGTTTACATTTGTAAACATGGATATAGTAACCAGACTAGAAGAGTTTATAAAATCAAAAAAGATAAGTAAATCTGCTTTTGCAAATCATATTGGCGTGCAAAGATCAAGTATAGCTCACTTTTTTAGCGGTAGAAATAAACCTAGTTTAGATTTTTACATAAAAATCAAGGAAAAATACCCTGAAGTTGACTTAAATTGGATAATTTCAGGAATAAAAATAAAAAAGAATAACAAATTTTCTAAATCAAGTCAAGATATTGACTCAATTATTATACTTTTTAAAGATGGCAGCTATGAAAAACGCTAAAAAACTACTCCTCCTTTTAATTCTATTAAACTTTTTTAACTGTGAAGAGCAAGAAAGAGATTGTAAAAAGTTTTATACTGGCAGCTTTTACTCTGAAACTGTTATTAACGGAAAAATACTAAGATCTACTTTTCGTAGAGATAATACAAACATTCAGATTGAGGAATTTAATCAAGATATTGATTCAAGTCGTGTACGCTGGGTAAATGACTGTGAAATGGTTCTATCATCTATTAGCCCAAAAAATATTAATGAGAAAAAAAATATTCTAATTAAAATACTCGAAACAACAGACTCTTCATACACTTATGAATATTCTTATGTTGGAGAAAGCGTGAAGCTTAAGTCAGAAGCTTTTAAAATAAAGTAGCTTGATTTGAAGTTGAGTCCTCTAGCCCATCATCATTGTTATCTGTCAAATCCTCTACGACAACCTCAATTTCGGTAGGCGAAACTTCAGTAGGCGGAATATAATCAATTGGGGCTAAGGGATTAACCTGTTTAACTTTATGAGAACTCAACCGATTTCCTTGAGCCCTTATTCCTTTAATTGAAATAAATTCATCAAAAACAATTTTTAAATTAGTCCTTTGCTCTTTATTCCTGATTTTATTAAAAACCACCTCAATTACCGGTCTCCAATCTGTTGAAACTAATTCTAAAAAAGACCCCTTATTTTCTGAAATGAACATCTCTTCCTTATTTTCGTTTTCAACCAAAAATCTTTTTGCAAAATACTTTTCTTTTTTACCGTCAAAATAAACAACCGACAATGGCTTTTTTGGAACCCATTTTTCTAAAACAATCATATCATCACTAAAGTGAGTGGTTAATTCTGGAGCTATTGTCTTTAAAAATCCATTTTGAGAAACAACAAGTATTCTATCTTCACCCCTAAACTCACCAAGCAACTCACCTCTTGCATCAACATTTAGTTTTTGAACTGTTTCATCAAACCAAATTTTTCTAGGTTTTAATGTAGAAACACCTTTTTCTTTTAACTCAACACCCTTAAGGTTGTATTTTGTTAATATATTACCTCTCGTTCCTCTTCCTTTTATTAAAATTTCTGAAAAATCAACATCCCATTTTAATTTTTTCAACTTGGCATTATGCCTTAAACAAACTGATACTTTTTCAGCTTCACCATTTGGATTTGCAGAGAAATACTTAATTACACTATCCTTTTTAGATGATGAAAGTTTATATACTTTATCTCTAGTTACACCAGAAACGGCAAATCTTTTAATGTAACCATAACCTTTATCACCATCTTTATATATCATATTATAGATTGTTCTTATATCTTTCTTCTTAAATACAGCAGCATGGATGATATTTTTACCCACAAAAGTTTTGGAATCAACTCTTGTCACAATCATATTACAATTTTCAGTAAAAACTATAATATCGTCAATATCACTACAATCACATACATATTCGTCTCTTCTCAAAGACGTTCCTATAAAACCCTCTTGCCTATTTATGTAGAGTTTCATGTTTCTAATAACTACCTTTCTGACATCTACATCATCAAAAATCTTTATTTCTGTTTTTCTTTGTTTATTTTCTGAATATTCTTTTTTTAATCTGTTAAAATATGAGATTGCAAATTCTACAAGATTTAAAAGATGTGTCTCAACCTCTTTAATTTGACTTTCTAGATTATCTATCTTTTCTATTGCTTTATCAATATCGAATCTAGAAATCCTCTTTATTTTTATTTCAGTCAATCTGGAAATATCCTCATCAGTTACTTCCCTTTTCAAATTTTTAACAAAAGGCTTTACACCTTCTCTAATTGCTCGTAAAACACCTTCCCATGTTTCTTCTTTCTCAATATCACGATATATTTTATTTTCAATAAAGATTCTTTCAAGTGAAAAATTATGCCACTGATCTTCTAATTCAGCTAAACGAATTTTTAACTCTTCTTTTAATAATTTAACAGTATTGTCGGTGGATTTAGTTAAAATTTCCGAAACACCCAGGAAACATGGTCTATTCTCTTCGATAACACAAGAAAGAGGAGAAATCGACACTTCACAATTTGTGAACGCATACAATGCGTCGATTGTTTTATCAGGTGATATTCCCGAGGGCAAATATATTAGAACCTCTACCTTAGATGATGTGTTGTCATCGATTTTTTTAATTTTTATCTTTCCTTTATCATTTGCTTTAATTATTGAATCTATTAAAGATGAAGTAGTTGTAGAGTATGGTAATTCAGAAATTAATAAAGTTGACTTGTCAACTATACTAATTTTAGCTCTAACCCTGACTTTACCCCCTCGTTTTCCGTCGTTATAATTAGTGAAATCGGCAATACCTCCAGAATTAAAGTCAGGTAGAAGAGTAAATTTTTTATTTTTTAGATACTTTATGGATGCATCGATTAATTCGATAAAATTATGAGATAAAATTTTAGTTGATAATCCAACAGCGATACCCTCAGCTCCTTGAGCAAGCAAAAGCGGAAATTTTACAGGTAAATTAATCGGTTCTTTTCTTCTTCCATCATATGAAGATTGCCAATTTGTTACTTTGGGGTTAAAAACTACATCAGATGCAAATTTTGATAATCTTGCCTCAATGTATCTAGAGGCTGCAGCCCTGTCACCTGTTAAAGTATTTCCCCAATTACCTTGCGTATCGATTAAAAGATCTTTTTGACCAATCTGTACCATAGCATCAGCTATACTGGCATCCCCATGGGGGTGGTATTGCATTGTATGACCAACAATATTAGCAACTTTATTATATCTTCCATCATCCAAATCCTTCATCGACTGCATGATTCTTCTTTGCACGGGCTTAAAACCATCTTCAACTGATGGAACGGCTCTTTCTAAAATTACATATGATGCGTAATCTAAAAACCAGTCCTTATACATGCCTGTAACCCTGGTGATAGATTCGGCCTGATCATAATTTGTGTCAATATTTAAATCTTCATCATCCATTTAATCAACAATATCTAATTCAACTTTAAGATTATCAATAATAAAAGATTGCCTATTAGGTGTATTTTTACCCATATAAAAACTCAAAAGCTCCTCAATACTTTTATCCTCATCTAACATTACCGGATCTAATCTAATATCATCACCAATAAAATGACCAAATTCATCCGGGGAAATTTCACCTAAGCCCTTGAATCTCGTTATTTCAGGTTTTGGCTTTAACTTTTCAATGGCGCTTATCCTTTCGGGTTCAGAATAACAATAAATTGTTTCTTTTTTATTTCTGACTCTAAACAAAGGTGTTTGAAGAATATACAAATGACCAGCCCTAATTAGTTCTGGAAAGAACTGAAGGAAGAAAGTTATTAAAAGAAGTCTAATATGCATTCCATCGACATCGGCATCGGTAGCAATGACTATATTATTATATCTGAGATCTTCAATTGAATCTTCAATGTTTAGTGCAGCCTGCAGTAAATTAAATTCTTCATTCTCATATACAATCTTTTTTGACATCCCGTAAGAATTTAAAGGCTTACCCCTTAAACTAAAAACAGCCTGAGTATTAACATCTCTTGATTTAGTTATACTTCCGGAAGCAGAATCACCCTCTGTGATAAATAAAGTAGTGTCAAGTCTTTTATCGTTTTTTAGGTCACCGAAATGAACCCGACAATCTCTGAGTTTTTTATTATGTAAACTAGCTTTTTTTGCTCTTTCTCTAGCTAATTTTCTGATACCAGATAATTCTTTTCTCTCTTTTTCAGCTTGAAGTATTTTTTTTTGTAAAGCTTCAGCCACATCACTATTTCTGTGTAAATAATTATCTAATTTATTTTTTAGAAAATCATTAATATAAACTCTGACCGATGGAAGATTACCACCCATATCTGTAGAACCTAACTTTGTTTTAGTTTGACTTTCAAATACCGGCTCCATGACTTTAATAGATACAGCAGAAACAATTGACTTTCTTATATCTGATGCATCAAAATTCTTCCCGTAAAATTCTCTGATTGTTTTAACAAAAGCTTCCCTAAAAGAACTAAGATGAGTACCCCCCTGTGTAGTATTCTGACCATTAACAAAAGAATGATACTCTTCACTGTATTGAGTTTTACTGTGAGTAATCGCAACTTCAATATCCTCGCCCTTCAAATGAATAATAGGATAAGTAATTGCTGAATCCTTAATACGTTCTTCCAAAAGATCTTTTAAACCGTTTTTACTATGAAATTTTTCATTATTAAATATTATTGTAAGACCTGGATTTAGGTATACATAATTCTTTAACATTCTAGCTATATATTCGTTTCTAAATTTGAAGTTTTTAAATATGGATAAATCAGGAATAAAGGTAACCTTAGTACCCCTCCTCCTACTGCTATCTTCTGGAATTAACTGATTATCTAATTCACCTCTTTTAAATTCAGCATAAGCTGTTTTACCATCTCTGTTAGACTCAACCCTAAAAAAATCAGACAAGGCATTTACAGCTTTTGTACCTACCCCATTCAAACCAACAGCCTTCTTAAAAGCTCTTGTATCATACTTACCACCTGTATTCATCTTAGAAACAACATCAATTAACTTACCTAATGGTATTCCTCTACCATAATCCCTAACAGTAACCTTTGATGATTGCACTGATACATCAATAGTTTTTCCAGCACCCATAACAAATTCGTCAATCGAATTGTCTAAAACTTCTTTTAATAATATATAAATACCATCATCAGGAGAAGAGCCATCACCTAATTTTCCTATATACATACCTGGACGCATACGTATATGCTCCTTCCAGTCTAAAGACCTGATATTATCTTCTGTATATTGATTTTGTACGGACATACTTATGGAATGCTAATATAATGTATCAACAGAAAAAAAAATATGCTGTTTTAACAAAGTAATTAACAAAATATCAAAATAAGTAATCAGGAATTAAACATTGAATAGAAAATGAATAATGTCTCCATTTTTAACGATATATGTCTTACCCTCCATTCTCATTTTACCTGCTTCCTTAACTTTAGCCTCTGTCTTGAAGTTAACATAATCATCAAACGAAATAACTTCAGCCTTAATAAAACCTTTTTCAAAATCAGTGTGGATTACTCCTGCTGCCTGCGGAGCTGTAGCCATTTTTGGAATTGTCCAGGCTCTAACCTCTTTAGATCCTGCGGTAAAATAAGTTTGTAGGTTCAGTAAGTTATAAGTAGCATTAATAAGTTTTGAAGATCCAGGTTCTTCCAAACCTAAATCGTCTAAAAACATCCTTCTTTCTTCATAATCTTCAAGCTCATTTATTTCAGATTCAATACCAGCTGCCAATATTATCAACTCAGCACCTTCTTTTTCAATTAAAGTTCTTACAGAGTCTACATGGTTATTAGTGGTTGAAATACTAGACTCGTCAACGTTACAAACATATAAAACTGGTTTTTCAGTTATTAGCTGTAGAGGTTTTAAATATTTATTTTTATCCTCAGGATCCAACTCTATTGATCTTATATTGTTAGATTGCTCTAACAGATTTTTTGCTTTTTCTAAAACATTTTTTTCAGCAATGGATTCTTTATCACCTGATTTTGCAGATCTTGATACTTTTTCAAGCCTGTTATTAACTGTCTCTAGATCCTTTAACTGTAATTCTATGTCAATAATTTCCTTATCTCTAAGAGGATCAACAGATCCATCAACGTGGGTTATATTATCGTTATCAAAACAACGTAACACATGAATTATAGCGTCTGTTTCTCTAATATTAGCCAAAAACTTATTTCCTAGTCCCTCACCCTTACTTGCACCCTTAACCAAACCAGCAATATCAACTATTTCAACAGTTGCGGGAATAACTTTTTCAGGACTAACAAGCTCTTCTAATGTTTTTAATCTATTATCAGGAACATTGATTACACTATGGTTTGGCTCAATTGTACAAAATGGAAAATTAGCACTCTGTGCTTTCGTGTTAGATAAACAATTAAAAAGAGTTGATTTTCCAACATTAGGTAAGCCTACTATTCCTGCTTTCATATTAATTATGCATTAGTTTCTGCTTTTCTAAAAGCTGAGACGAAGATTCAATATTATTTAAATCAGGAATACAACAATCTACAGGGCATACAGCTGCACATTGTGGCTCTTCGTGAAATCCTTGGCATTCTGTACACTTGTCAGGAACTATATAATAAACTTCATCATTAACAGCTCTATGTGGCAATTCAGCATTAACAATTTTTCCGTCAAGTAAATTAACATTACCTGAAAGATTAGTGCCATCAGAATATTTCCAATTAACAGCAGCTTCATAAATGGCTGTATTTGGACACTCTGGCTCACAAGCTCCACAGTTTATACATTCATCTGTAATAATTATTGCCATTTGATTTAATTATATTACCTAAATTTGCATGCAAAATTAAAGCCAAAAACATTAAAAACAAAAGCAAACACATAGAATTAAAAACAAGATTAGCTTATTTTAATAACGTAAGTGAACTAATAACCTCATATTTTGACGGAGATCAAAACAATTGGACAAAGGGGTTAATTAATGCTATTAAAGATGCTGAAAACTACAATCCTTGGTTTACAAAAATTAATATTGAAAATGCACTACGCTACTGGTCAATAAAATTAACAACTCGAAATCTAAAGAAGTGGGTTAAAAAATATAATTTTAACCATATGGATTCAACCGTTGCAATAATTATGGCTGGAAATTTTCCGTTAGCAGGATTTCATGATTTTATTTGTGGTATTATATCAGGAAATAAGATCATTGTTAAACCTTCTTCCGATGATAAAATACTTATTTGTTTTTTCATAGATTATTTAAAAAGCACTTTCCCTGAACTAGATGAAATTATAGGCTTTTCAGATAAAAAGCTTTCTGGTTTTGACAAAGTCATAGCGACAGGCTCTAATAATACATTTAATTATTTTGAATACTATTTTAGAAATAAAAAATCAATACTTAGAAAAAACAGAAGTTCTGTAGCTGTTTTAGATGGTAATGAATCGGTAAAAGAATTAGAAAATTTGTCTAAAGATATTTTTCAATACTTTGGACTTGGATGCCGTAATGTTTCAAAAATATTTATTCCTATTGGTTATAATCTTGAGAAATTCAAGAAACACTTTGCTGAATTTAAAGATATCATATATCATAACAAGTATTCGAATAATTATAATTATCATAAAACAATAAAAATCATGAATAATGAAATATTTATAGATGGCGAATACTTCATTCTTAAAGAATCTAGAGAGTTTTCACCCCCCATTTCTGTAATTAATTACCATTATTATAATAAAATATCTGAAGTAAAAAAAATAATTCAAGATAACTGTGAAAATATTCAATGTATTGTTAGCAACTGTGACATCAACAACAAAATTAAGTTTGGAGATGCTCAAAATCCCGACCTACATGATTATTCTGACAATATAGACACACTGAATTTTCTGTTAACAAAATAGTTAAAAAGATTTACTGTTTTGATAATTATATAACTCAATAAATTATCGAAATTTGCATTTTCGATACAAAATATGAAAATACATAATTTTTGCGCAGGCCCATCTATTTTGCCTAAAGAGGTCTTTAATCAAGCGTCAGAGGCTGTAAAAAATTTAGATGGATCTGGTTTATCTCTTCTTGAAATATCACATAGAAGTCACGCATTCGTAAACATAATGGATGAGGCCCGTGATTTAGCTCTTGAACTACTGAATTTAAGCGGAAATAAATACACATCTCTTTTCCTTCAAGGTGGAGCTAGTTCACAATTTTTAATGACAGCTTATAATTTTTTAAAAAATGAAGCTGCTTTTTTAAATACAGGAACATGGAGTAAGAAAGCAATAAAGGAAGCTGAACTTTTTGGAAAAGTTGATGTTTTAGGATCTTCAGAGAATAAAAATTTTAATCACATTCCGGATTTTTCTTTATCGAAAGCATATGATTACTTTCATTGCACATCTAATAATACAATATTTGGTACTCAGATGAATAATTTTCCAGAAACTGAAACCCCCATTTTTTGTGACATGAGTAGTGATATTTTTTCAAGACAATTAAACTTTTCAAAATTTGATTTAATTTATGCAGGAGCACAAAAAAATCTGGGTCCAGCAGGCGCAACACTCGTAGTTATTAAAAATGACCTACTTAACAACATCAAAAGCAATGTTCCATCGATGATGAATTACAAGATTCATGCTGATAAAAGCAGTATGTTCAATACACCCCCTGTGTTTGCAGTATACGTTTCAATGCTTAACATGAGATGGTTGAAAAGTATGGGGGGAATTTCTGAAATTGAAAAAAATAACAGAAAAAAAGCTAAAATTTTATATTCTGAAATTGATCTAAACCCATTATTTAAAGGACATTCAGAAATAAAAGATAGATCTATAATGAATGCCACTTTTAATTTAACAAATGATAACTTCAAGCAAACTTTTGAATCTATGCTAGCAAAAGCTAATATTAAAGCGTTAACTGGACATAGAAGCGTAGGTGGATACAGAGCATCAATGTATAACGCAATGAGCTTAGATAGTGTAAAAGTTCTTGTTGAAGTAATGAGTGAATTAGAATCAAAAATATAATTATGAATGTATTAGCAAATGACGGTATTTCTCAAGAAGGAGTTGAAAAATTAAAATCGGGAGGTTTTAATGTAAGTATGGATTCCATCCCTCAGGATGAAATAATTGAGCATATTAATAGCAATAATATTGAAGTATTATTGGTTAGGAGTGCTACTAAAGTTAGAAAAGATTTAATTAATCAATGCCCATCAATAAAAATTATTGGAAGAGGTGGTGTAGGCATGGATAATATTGATGTTGAATATGCGAAAAGTAAAAATATACATGTTATAAATACTCCAGCTGCATCCTCCATCTCCGTAGCAGAATTAGTTTTTGCACATTTGTTTTCATGTGTAAGAAAACTCCATCAATCAAATAGGTTAATGCCACTTGAGGGAGGTACTAATTTTAAACAATTGAAAAAAAGTTATGCTGGAGGTATTGAATTAAAAGGTAAAACAATCGGAATAATTGGTTTTGGCAGAATCGGACAAGAAGTAGCCAAAATCGCACTAGGATTGGGTATGTCAATAAAATTTTACGATTTACACATTAAGTCTACTTCAATTAGTTTAAACTTTTTCGATAACAGTACCAAAGATTTTACCCTAAACGCATCATTGTTAGATGATTTATTTAAAGAATCAGACTTTATCAGTCTTCATGTACCTGCACAAAAAGAATATGTTATTTCAGATAAGGAATTTTCAAAAATGAAAACTGGTGTTGGATTAATAAATGCAGCTAGAGGCGGTGTAGTAGATGAAAAGGCTCTACTTAAAAATATTTCTGAAAATAAGGTGTCATTTGCTGCACTTGACACATTTGAGAATGAACCAAACCCAAGTGTTAAAATTTTAACGAATCAAAACATCTCTTTAACTCCACACATCGGGGCAGCAACCAAAGAAGCTCAAAAAAGAATCGGGATTGAACTTGCAGTTCAAATACTCAAAATATACAACTCTTAAAATGTTAGAAAAACTAAAACAAAGATGGGGCATAAACTCAACCTTTCAAATTCTTAAAATATTCATTGTTTTTGGAATTACTGGATCAACTGCCGCATGGATATCAGATCCTTTATGTGATTTTTTAGGCATAAACTCTACGAATTTAAATATTATTATTTATTGGACATTTCGAGTCTTGTTAATAACGATAGCTTATAAATTTATTTTGATATTCGTTGCTTTTTTATTTGGGGAATTTCATTTCTTCTGGAACTTTATCAAAAAGTTATTGATCAGATTAGGAATTAAGATTTAATCTTTTGATATTTTATTCGCAAAGGTCTTTTCAAATTTTCTAATCTTTGGCGTTATAACCAAATCACAATATGGCTGATTTTTATTTAACTCATAATAATTCTCATGATAATTTTCAGCTTTATAAAACACATCAAATTTAACTATTTGTGTAACTACTCGATCTGGATAAATCTCTTGTTTATTTAATTTATTAATATGATTTTGAATTATTTCTTTTTGCTTTTCATCAGAGTAAAAAACAATTGACCTGTAATGAGTTCCTAAATCATTACCTTGTCTATTTAGTGTAGTTGGGTCATGAGTTTTAAAAAAAACGTCTAAAAGGGATTGAAAATCAATTATCTGAGAATCATAGATTACCTTAACTGTTTCAGCATGATTTGTTAGGCCTGAACAAACATCTTTATAAGATGGGTTAATTAAATCGCCTCCACTATACCCAGGCAATACTTCTATAACTCCATTTAACCTTTTATATATTGCTTCAGTACACCAAAAACAGCCTCCAGAAAAATATGCATGTTTATTTTTATTCATAAATTAATATAGTATTTTTGAAAATATGATTATCGCTGAAAATATACATAAATTCTATGAAAAGAATCATATTTTAAAAGGAATAAATCTAAAGATTGAACAAGGAGAAATTGTAAGTTTAGTTGGTGCCTCTGGAGCAGGGAAAACAACATTACTTCAAATACTTGGAACTATTGATATTCCAGAAAAAAATCAGAAGTCAAAACTAATTTTAAAAAATAAAAAAATCAGCGAATTTAACAATGACGAACTAGCTAGTTTTAGAAACCAAGAAATTGGTTTTGTATTTCAATTTCATCAACTTTTACCAGAATTTTCTGTAATCGAAAATATTTGTATTCCGGCATTTATAAATAAAACACCTAGGGAAATTGCTGAATCAAGGGCTAATGAATTAATCAACTATCTTGGACTAAAAAACAGAGTTAATAATAAGCCAAGTGAACTCTCAGGAGGTGAAAAACAAAGAGTTGCAGTAGCTAGAGCCTTAATCAATAATCCTAGCATAATTTTAGCTGATGAACCTTCTGGTAATTTAGACAGTACGACATCCAATAGTCTTCATGATTTATTTAGCGATTTAAGAAAAGATTTTAAATATACTTTTGTGATTGCTACTCATGATGTTTCACTAGCAAAAAAATCAGATCGAATATTAAAAATTTCAGACGGAATAATTAATTGATTTAATATTGGACCTCAAAGAATATTTAGACAGTAAAACTGAAGAATACAATAACAAAGGTTTTATTGAAAGAGATCCAATTCAAATCCCTCACGCGTTTAAATCAAAAGAAGACATAGAAATTTCTGGATTTCTTACAGCTACAATTGCTTGGGGAAATCGAAAATCCATAATCAACAACTCAAATAAAATGATGAAATTATTTGAAAAGGAGCCATATAATTTTATCATCAATCACACAGATAACGACTTAAAACATTTTACAAAATTTGTTCATAGAACATTTAACGGATTCGATCTGATTCAATTTGTGAAAAGTTTAAAAAATATTTATAAAAATCACGGCGGATTAGAAAATATTTTTACGCAAAATATCAAGGATGCCGCAATGCATAATTCAATTCACCAACTAAAAAAAATTTTTTTTGAAATTGAACATCTACAACGTACTAAGAAGCACATTTCTGACCCATATAAAGGATCAGCTGCGAAGAGAATAAATATGTTTTTAAGATGGATGGTTCGAAAAGATGACAAAGGTGTCGATTTTGGTATATGGGAATCAATAAATCCAAAATTTCTTTCATGTCCTTTAGATATACACTCTGGAAATATTGCGAGAAAGTTAGGTATTCTAAATAGAAAGCAAAATGATCATAAAGCAGTTATTGAATTAGATAAATACCTAAGAAAATTAGATGTTCTTGACCCGGTAAAATATGATTTTGCACTGTTTGGTATTGGTGTAAATGAAAAATTATAATTTTAAATTTATATTTTTAGCATTAAATACCAAATACAATGAAAAAATTAATTCTAATTACATGTTTGATTTCATTTTCAATTAAATCACAAAATATAACGTTACCAATTGATACAATTGTTACTACTTATCATGAAACAAAAATAAAGGGACAAACAATAAAATATACAGCTGAAGCTGGAACACAACCTGTGTGGGACAAAAACGGAAACCCAATTGCAAGTTTATTTTTTACTTATTACAAAAGAGTTTTTAATAAAGATTCAAAATTAAATCCTAATCATAGACCATTAATAATTTCCTTTAATGGAGGTCCAGGATCAGGTTCATTATGGATGCATATCGGATATACTGGTCCAAAAGTTTTAAATATTGACGAAGAAGGTTACCCAATACAACCATATGGTGTAAAAGACAACCCTTATTCAATTATTGATACAGCTGATATTGTTTTTGTATGCCCTGTTAATACAGGTTATTCAAGAATGATTTCTGATAGTAAGGGTAAATACCCTGATAGAAAAATATTCTTCGGAATTAACGCTGATATAAAGTATTTAGCTGATTGGATTAATACATTTATTTCAAGAAAAAACAGATGGGAATCTCCAAAATATATTATAGGGGAAAGTTATGGTGGCACAAGAGTGATGGGTTTATCATATGAATTACAAAATAAACATTGGATGTATCTGAATGGAGTTATAATGGTTTCCCCTGCAGACTATAAATTATTTGAAGAAGGTGACTCGGTAAATTCGTCTCTTCACCTTCCATATTATTCAGCAACTGCATGGTATCATGGTGCACTAGACGAAGATTTACAGAAAAAAGATCTAAATCAAATTCTACCAGAAGTTGAAGATTTTACAATTAATAAATTAATTCCTGCAATTGCCAAAGGTGGTTTCATTTCAGAAACAGAAAGAGATGAAATAGCTGATAAATATTCGTATTATTCTGGTTTAAGTAAAATATTTATTTTAAACAACAATCTTAATGTGCCAAATAATTTCTTTTGGAAAGAACTACTAAAAGAACGTGACGGATTAACAGTAGGAAGATTAGATTCAAGATATCGTGGGTTAGATAAGAAAAATGCTGGATCATCTCCTGATACTAATATTGAACTAAATTCATGGAACCATTCGTTTACGCCTGCTATAAACTATTATTTAAGAAATGAATTAAATTTTATAACTGATATTAAATATAATGTTTTTGGACCTGTTCATCCGTGGGATAGGGAAAATAATAATACTCGGGAGAATCTTCGAAAAGCAATGGCTCAAAACCCTTTTTTAAAGGTTTTTATTCAGTCTGGATATTACGATGGTGCTACAAATTATTTTCAAGCAAAATATACAATGTGGCAAGTTGATCCCAGTGGAAAAATGAAGGATAGATTTTATTTTGAAGGTTATCGAAGTGGTCACATGATGTATTTGCGAAAAGAAGATCTGAAAAAATCAAATGAAGATCTTCGTCATTTCATTAAAAATTCATCAACAAATGGTAAGCCTGCAAAATATTAAAATTTTATAGTTTAATTTTTATTATTTTTGTTCAAATTTTATAAATGAATTTACTAATCCGTTCAGCTACTGTAATTGATAAAAAAAGTGAATTTCATAACCAAACTCTAGATATTTTAATAAGGGGAGGGATTATTTCTGATATTGATAAAAACATCAAAAACTCTAAAAATTACAAGGAATTAAAATTGAATAATTTATCCATTTCAAATGGATGGTTTGATTATAGTGTATGTACTGGAGAACCAGGATACGAAGAAAGAGATAATTTACTAAATACATTAAATGTAGCTGCTAAATCAGGCTTTACATCATTAGGAATTCAACCTGACACAAACCCAATTATTGACAAATGTACTGAAGTCGAATATCTAAAATCATTAGCTTCAAAATCTAATATAGACATTCATCCCATCGGAGCCTTAACCAAGCAATCTACAGGTAATGAATTAGCAGAAATATTAGAAATGGGAGATTCAGGTGCAATTGCCTTTGGTGATTTTAAAAAGCCAATTGAAAATCCAAATCTACTAAAACTTGCACTTCTTTACTGTAAAAATCAAAATTATCCCATTTTTTCATTTCCGTTTGAAAAAAAATTAAACGTTGATGGAGTTATAAATGAGGGAATCACAAGTACTTTGCTTGGGCTAAAAGGAATTCCTGCAATTTCTGAAGAAATAAATATAAAAAGAGATCTAACAATATTAGAGTATACTGGAGGTCGTTTACATATACCAACAATATCAACAGCCAAATCAGTTGATATTATAAGAAAAGCCAAAAGCAAAAAATTAAATGTAACATGTAGCACTTCAATTAATAATCTATTTTTTAGCGATTTGAATGTTTTAAACTTTAATACAAACTTTAAAGTCTTACCTCCTCTCAGGTCTGAAAATGATATTGATGCTTTGATTATTGGAGTTAAAGACGGTACTATTGATTTGGTGACATCCGATCACAATCCGTTAAATATTGAACTGAAAAATTTAGAATTTGATAATGCTAATTTTGGTTCAATTGGCCTTGAAAGTTTCTTTGGTGCATTAAATAAATTATTTTCTACAAAAATGTCAATTGATATTTTAACTAGAGGTAAAAAAATATTTAATATTCACAACTCTATTATTAAAATAGGTGAACTTGCTAATTTTACATTATTTAATCCATTAAAAGACTATATTTTCAAAAAGGAGCACATACATTCAATTTCTAAAAATTCAATTTTTATTGATATAAAACTAAAAGGATTTGTATATGGGACTATTTCTAACGGGAAATTAACAATCAATGAGTAATGAATTAGCTTATAACATAAATCATCCAAAAAAATTTAGCTCTAAATCTAAGATTATTATTATGCTTCATGGTTACGGAAGTAATAAGGAAGATTTATTTTCATTTTCTGATTACATGAATCCAAATGATTTAATAATATCAATTCAAGGTCCTAATAAAATAGATTATGGATCTTATTGTTGGTGGACAATAAACTTTGATGAATCAATGAATTTATCAATGAATATTTCCGAAGCAAAGGAATCTATTGAATCATTACACAACTTTATTTCAGTATATTTATCTGAAAGTTATAAATTTAACTTTGAAAATATCTTTCTCCTAGGATTTAGCCAAGGTGCCATGATAGCATATGCCCTATCGATTAATTACCCAAGGTTCTATAAAAAAGTTGTCGGATTAAGCGGAAAAATTCCTAAAGAAATATTACAATATAAAGAAAAAGAGTATTATTTAGATCATAACTTTTTTTGCTCACACGGGATATATGATCAAGTTATAAAGATTAATGCTGGAAGAGAATCATCAAATTGGTTATTGAAAAAAGAAATTAAACATATATTCCTAGAATTTGAGTCTCAACACAATGTATCTCCAGAGAATTTTGAAAAAATGAAATCATGGATTTATGATAACTAAAATCCATCAACTACTAATCCGTCATAAGCTAGACTAACATTTTTAGGTAGTTTACTTTGAACATCTTTATGAAAACCTAGTTTATGACTAATATGTGTTAAATAAGCCTTTTTAGGATTTAATCTATCGATAATAGCTAATGCATCATTAAGACTTAAATGTGAATAATGCTCTTTTATTCTAAGTGCATTAATAACCAATACATCTAAACTCTTTAATTTATGAAATTCTGTTTCAGGAATAGTCTTAACATCGGTAAAGTATGCAAGATTGTCTATTCTAAAACCAATTATTGGTAATTTTCCGTGAAAAGCATTTAAAACTTTTATTTCTTTATTATGAAATTTAAAATCTTTATCGATCAAATTAACAGAAACCTTTGGTGTGCCTGGGATATTACCTTTAGACTTAAAAATATAATCAAATCTCTTTTTTAGTGCACTTATAACCCTTTTACAGGCATAAATGGGAATATCACCATGTTTAAAATAAAAAGGTCTAATGTCATCTAGTCCTGAAACATGATCATTATGTTCGTGCGTAAAAAAAATAGCATCTAATTTATCACAATTTGCATTAATCATTTGCATTCTAAAATCCGGACCACAATCAATGGCTATTTTTTTATTATCCCACTCTATCAATGCGGAAGTTCTTAGTCTTTTATCTTTGGGGTCATTACTTAGGCATACAGGGTGATCACTTCCGATTACCGGAATACCCTGAGAAGTTCCTGTTCCTAAAAAAGTTATTTTCATTTTATACTATTACCAAAAATACATTATTTTTTTTCATCTAATTAGAGTTATTTAATACATTTGTAATGTAAAAACAACCTCATGAAAATGGTATCAGGTAGTGATAAATCGCTTTTAGAAGCAATTCCAACTATTAAACAAAAAGCCTTAAGAATTAACCTTAACGAAAATATTTATGGGACCTTCGCAGAAATTGGAGCAGGTCAAGAAACTGTTCGACAATTTTTCAGAGTTGGTGGTGCTTCTGGCACAATTGCAAAAGCAATGTCAGCGTATGACAAGAGCTTCAGTGATGATATATACGGAGTCGAAGACAACAAAAGATATGTGACAGAAAATCGATTAAGAAAAATGTTGAAACTTGAAACATCTCTAATCGAAAAAAGAATCAAAAGAAAAAACAATGAAAATAAAATGTTTTTCTGTTATGCTAATACTGTAGCAACAGTTGATTTTGCAAAAAAATATAACGGACATGGATGGGTTGGGGTAAGGTTTCAAATTAATCCAAAAGAAGATTATAATGATATTATATTTCATGTAAGATTTAAAGAAAATTCTGCAAGTCTTCAACAAGAGACTTTAGGTGTTCTAGGAACAAACTTAATTTACAGTGCTTTTTACCATTATGAGACACCAAAAAAAATAATCAAATACCTGTATGATCACCTGGATGATAATCAGGTTGAAATTGACACTGTAAATTTTTCAGGACCTATTTTTAAAAATGTTGATAATAGAATTTTAAGTTTAGAGTTAGTTAAGAATGGAATGACTGAAGCTGTAATGTTTGGCCCAGACGGTAATAATTTATTACCTGCAGGTGCTCTTTATAAAAAAAATATTCTTGCTTTGAGAGGTCGGTTTAGACCTGTAACTAAGGTTAACGAAGAAATGTATAAAAATTCTTTAGAAATGTTTTTAAAAGAGCGTCATGTTGATAAAAAAGATACAATTGTAATATTTGAAATCACTTTAGCTGATTTAACATCTGACGGTGAAATTGATGAAAAAGATTTTATGGACAGGGCTAAGCTCTTAGGATCTCTTGGAGAAACAGTTCTTATTTCTAACTACAAGGAATACTATAGGTTAGTAGAGTATTTTTCTCTTTATACAAAAAAGAAAGTAGGATTGTGTATGGGAGTAAATAACTTGATCCAAATTTTTGACCCTAAATATTACACACACTTGAGTGGTGGAATTCTTGAAGCCTTTGGTAAACTTTTTTTTAAAAGCCTAAAAGTATATTTATACCCTGTTTTATCTGAAAATAATGAAATTATTAACAGTGACAACCTTAAGGTACATCCTAGGATGAAAGAGCTCTACAAATTTTTTAAATTTAACGGAAAAGTTGTCGATGTTTTAAATTTCAAAAAACAATCACTTAGTATATATTCTCATGAAGTTTTAGAAAAAATAAGAAAAAATGAATTTGGATGGGAAAAACTATTACCGAAAGCAGTTGGATCAAAAATCAAAAAATTCAAACTTTTTGGTTATAAATAATTATCCTATAATCTGAGAAGCGTGTTCCTTGGTTTTTACCTTTTCAATAATATTTGATATTTTACCCTTTTCATCAATTACAAATGTTTTCCTTATAATACCCATATATTCTTTTCCCATAAATTTTTTCAAACCCCACACACCATAAGACATAATAACATCTTTATTCTCATCACACAATAGACTGTATGGAAAATTAAACTTATCACTGAACTTTTTTTGTAATTTCTCGTTATCTGCGGAAACACCAAGAATTTCATAACCTAATGATTTAAATTTTAAATAGTTATCACTTAGGTTACATGCTTCTGCTGTACATCCTGGTGTATTAGCTTTGGGGTAGAAAAAAATAACTAGTTTTTTATTGAAAAAATCTGAAGATTTTATAATATTACCATTTTGATCTTTACAACTGAAATTAGGCGCAATGTCTCCTATTTTTAAAATATTCATAATTCTTATATTTGAATTAATAAAATTAACATAATTTGAATAAAAAAGATAAAGTAATTTTTATAATAAAAAAACTTGAGGATTTATTTCCAGAAGTTCCTGTTCCATTAGACCATAATGATCCATATACTTTATTAATTGCTGTTCTTTTATCAGCTCAGTGCACTGACAAAAGAGTAAACACTGTAACACCAAAATTATTTAAAATTGCTGATAATCCATTTGATATGGTTAATTTAACAATTGAAGAAATTAAAGAGATAATAAGACCTTGCGGGCTATCTCCAATGAAAAGCAAAGGGATTTTTGGTTTAAGTAAAATTATCATTAAAAAACATGACGGAAAAGTACCCCAATCTTTTGATGAATTGGAAGAACTTCCAGCCGTTGGTCATAAAACAGCTAGTGTCGTAATGTCACAGGCTTTTGGACACCCTGCATTTCCGGTAGACACACATATTCATCGCTTAATGTTCAGGTGGGGATTAAGTAATGGGTCCAATGTCAAGCAAACAGAGAAAGATGCGAAAAGACTATTTCCGAAAGACAAATGGAATAAACTTCATTTACAAATTATATATTATGCAAGAAATTATTCACCAGCTAGAGCATGGGATATAAATCGTGACATAATCACAAAAAAAATAGGAAGAAAATCTATTTTAAAAAAATTAGTTTAGATTAATCAATGTAGTTTTATCATTAACCCTAACCGATTTAATTGACTTTGAGTAGTTTATTAAAAAATTAATAGTTTTTCTTTTTGGTTCAAGAGAGATTATTTCTTGAAAAAAGTAGTTTTTTTCCATTCATAAATATTTCTATTTTGATAACGAAAAAAAAAATAAAATATTATATTAATTTGTTAAACTAATATTTTTATTTTTAATTATATTTCTAAGGTTTATTAAAGCATATCTCATTCTTCCAAGTGAAGTGTTTATACTTACACCTGTTTTTTCTGAAATTTCTTTAAAACTTAAATCATTGTAGTACCTATAAACTAGAACTTCTTTTTGATCATTAGGCAAGAAATTAATTAATTTTTTTACCTCACTATGAATCTGATTTTTTATCATCTGATTTTCGATATCAATGTCAGAGTTTTTTAAAACAGAGAAAATATCAAAATCATGTGAATTTTCAAATTTTGGAATTCTCTTGTTTTTTCTAAAATGATCAATAACTAAATTGTGAGCAATTCTGGTTACCCAAGAAATAAATTTACCTTCTTCATTGTAATTACCCAATTTTAATGTTTTTATAACCTTTATAAAAGTATCTTGAAATATGTCTTCTGATAAATCTCTATCGTAAACTTTGGAATAAATAAAACTATAAATTCTTTGTTTATGACGTTTAAACAGAATTTCTAATGATTTTTCATCACCGGAAATATATTTAGAAACTAAAACTGAATCAGCAATAACAGATTTTTTCATAACATTACATTTAGATTAAACTAAGTCTAATAAGTTTTTAAGTAATGTTATCCTATAGGCGATTATATTAATTTAATCAAATATACATTTAAATTTATTATTATTCAAAACTTTATCATTTCAGAAAATTATATAGCATAATTTTTAGCATTATATTTGCTATAAGTTAAAAATGAAGATTTTATCAGGAAAAAATAAATCAATCGAAATAAAAGGGGCAAAAATGCATAACCTTAAAAATATTGATTTATCAATTCCAAAGAAAAAAATTATAGTAATCACAGGGGTTTCAGGAAGCGGAAAATCATCATTAGCATTTGACACAATTTATGCTGAAGGACAAAGGAAATATGTTGAAAGCCTATCCAGTTATGCAAGACAATTCCTTGAAAGAATAGAAAAACCAAAAGTGGATAAAATATGTGGGCTTTCACCTGCAATAGCTTTAGAACAAAAAATCTCCTCTTCTAACCCAAGGTCTACAGTTGGAACTAAAACTGAAATTTATGATTACCTAAAACTATTTTTTTCTAGATATGGTGAAATATATTCACCTATTTCTGGAAAAATAGTTAAAAAAAATACTGTTTCTGAAATTATTGATGATTTAAAAAAACAAAAAAAAGGTGATAAAGTTTTAATCTTATCAAAATTAGAAAAAATTAATAAAGAAAATTTTGACAAAAAAATAAAATCTCTTAAAAATCAAAATTATAATAGAATTTTATCAAATGATAAAGTTTTGAAAATTAATAATATTGTAGATTCTGAAATTAATAATTATGATGAATTGTTCCTTGTAATAGATAGGATAATATGCAATAATTCTGAAGAATATCTTAACAGAATAGCCGACTCTATTGAAAATACTATCTATGAATCTAAAGGGAAATGTATAATAAAAAACATTTCTACAAATAAAACCTTTAAATATAATACAAGACTTGAAATGGATGGTATTTTGTTTGAAAATCCTGATACAAACTTTTTTAGCTTTAACAATCCACATGGAGCGTGCGAAAAATGTAAAGGATACGGAGATATTGTTGGAATTGATGAAAAACTTGTCGTTCCTAACACATCTCTTTCTGTATATGATGGGGCTATATTTCCATGGAGGGGAAAAAAACTAAGTAAATACAAAAATTTATTTATCAAAAATTCTTTAGAAAATGGCTTTCCTATTCATAAAGCATATAACAGTTTAAATAAAGATCAAAAAAAACTTTTATGGAATGGAAGTGAAAAAGTTTTTGGGATAAATAATTTTTTTGAAAAACTTGAAGCTAAAATGTATAAAATACAAAACAGGGTATTACTTTCAAGATATAGAGGTAAAACAAAATGTGACAGCTGTGAAGGAAATAGACTTAAAAAAGAGGCAGGATATATAAAAATCAATAATAAAAACATATTTGATTTAATAAACATGCAATTAATTGATTTAGATCTATTTATGAGAGAAATTAATCTTAAAAATTGTAGAATCTTAAATGAAATAATTGATAGAATTGGTTGTTTAAATGACCTAGGATTAGGATATTTGACACTTAACAGAAAGTCTTCAACTCTTTCCGGGGGCGAATCACAACGTATTAACTTAGCAACATGTATAGGAAGCAATCTAACTGGATCTCTTTATGTTTTGGATGAACCAAGTATTGGGTTACATTCTCACGACACAAAAAAATTAATAAAAATTTTAAAAAAATTAAAAAATCTCGGAAATACCGTTATTGTTGTAGAACATGATGATGAAATTATAAGATCAGCAGATTATATTTTTGATATTGGACCTAACGCTGGATCCCTTGGTGGTTATTTAGTTGGTCAAGGAGAGTTTAATGAATTTATAAAATCTAATACGTTAACGGCTAAATATTTAAAAAATGAATTGAATATATCTTTACCTAATAAAGAAAGATTATCAAAAAATTATATAAATATTTATGGTATAAGAGAAAATAATCTTAAAAATATTAATGTTAGCTTTCCATTAAATAAATTTGTTACAATAACTGGAGTTTCTGGTTCTGGAAAAAGCACCCTGATAAATAAAATACTATATCCTGCAATTTTAAATAATCTAAAAGATTTTTCAAAAAAACCTGGCGAATTTGATAAAATATCAGGAAATATAGAAAAAATAGAATTTGTCGAATATATTAGTCAAAAAGCTATCGGGAAATCATCAAGATCAAACCCTGTTACATATATTAAAGCATACGATGAAATCAGAAAACTATTTGCATCAATAAGGGAAAGTAAATTAAGGTACTATAAGCCAAAACATTTTTCATTTAATGTTGAAGGAGGCAGATGCACGCATTGTAAAGGTGATGGTACAATATCAATAGAAATGCAATTCATGCCAGATGTCACACTGCAGTGTGAAAATTGTAATGGCAAAAGATTCAAAAAAGAAATTCTAGAAATTAAATTTTTTAATAAAAATATTTCAGAAATTCTGAATTTAACGGTTGATAATGCAGTAGTTTTTTTTAAAGAAAACAATGAAACAAAAATAAGCAAGAAATTAGAAGTATTACAAAATGTTGGTTTGGGATATATAAAATTAGGACAAAGCTCATCTACACTTTCTGGTGGAGAAGCTCAAAGAATTAAATTAGCTTATTTTTTAAGTATAAAAAATAAAGCTAAAAATGGTTTATTTTTATTTGACGAACCAACAACTGGGTTACACTATGATGATATAAACAAACTAGTAACTTCAATAAATGAAATTATTGATGTTGGTAATTCTGTTATTATTATCGAACACAATTTAGAGTTAATTAAATGTTCTGATCATATAATTGACCTTGGACCATATGCTGGAGAAAATGGAGGAGAACTAATTTTCAGTGGTAATCTTAAAGATTTAATTAAACAAAATAGTTTAACAGGTCAAAGTGTGAAAAGTAGTTTTATAAAATAGTTTGGCACGCAGTTTGTATAAAGTATATTGGTTAGTTTAATTTATTGAATAGTTAGTTTGAGCCCCGTATCTTTCCTTAATTTACGGGGCTTTTTATTTTATTACATCACAAACTATTAATAATTTTTACCATATCTTTTGTTAATTCTTTTCTACTGTATTTTTCTAGATTTATTGGTGAGATTATATTAGATCCCATTTTAAATTTATTATAAGATTCTAAAATATAATTATATACTAGATCTAATTCTTTATAATTATAAAAATCACCTGTATTAGTTTTGTTTAAAATAGAAGATACTTCAGAATTATTTGGTCCTATGGCCAATATTGGTCTATTAGAATTTAAATAATCATAAAACTTGCCTGGAACAGCATATGATGATTCTATATCATTTACCTCAATCATCAATAATAATTGACTCCTACATACATAATCAATAGTCTTTTCATAATCAACATAACCATAATAATTAATACATTTTGCAAAAATTTTTGACTTAAGATTATTTTTAAATTCTTGATCAACATTTCCAACAAAATTTAACTTTAAATCATTTATAAAACCACTTATATTTATACATAATTTTTCTATAGCCAACCATAGAATTTTAGGATTCCTATCTGGATATATAGAGCCAACATGAGAAATCGAAAATTGTTTGTCCAATTTAATGTCTTTACGAAAATAATCGTAACCGTTGGTAACTTTAAAATTATTTTTAGAAATAGTATCAAAATAGATTTTTAGTTTTTTTGAAGTTGTAATTATCGCATCGGCATTATTTAAAACACCATCTCTATATTTTTTATGAATTTTCTTAGTATACTTTAGAAGATGAAATCTTTGTAAATAATTTAATTTTAACCATGGATCACGAAAATCTGCTATCCATTTTATATTTAATTTATTTTTTAGATCTAGTCCAATTAAATGGATACTATGAGGTGGACCAGTAGTGATTATAGTTTCTATACTATTTTTAATTATGTATTTTTTGAGAAAATTAACAGAGGTTTTTCTCCAAAATATTTTCATGTCAGGAATAAATAAATTGCCTCTCAAAAAAAATAACATCTTTTGAAAAAAAGATTGATTAATTTTATTTTTCACATTACCTTTTCTAATGTTATTTAAATATTTATTATTTCCAAAAATTGAGGATAACTCAAAAATAGGATGTCTTATAATATTTAAATCTTTGATTATATGATTATTAAGTGAATAATCATACACTGGATAATTTGGTTTATCGGGAACAAAAAAAGTCGGCTCAATACCATTTTCTGGAAAATACTTAGCAAATTTCATCCACCTCTGCACTCCAGGACCTCCAGCCGGAGGCCAATAGTATGAAATAATTAAAACTTTTTTTCTCAATCTTTTCTTTTTGCTAAAAAACCAATGAATAATATTAAAATAAATGAAATAGAACTGAATAAGCTAATCTTACTACTTAATTCTACGACTTCTGGCTCAAATTTAAATTCTATATTATATTTACCATTAGGGACTTCTAAACCTCTTAAAATATAGTTAAATCTAAAATGTGAAACCTTTTCACCATTAATATATGAATTCCATCCATGCGGATAATATATTTCAGAAAATATAATTAAACCCAACTCATCAGATTCAACTTCGTACTTAAGGTAATTTGATTTTTTTTCGATTAAATCTACTCTGTAATCAGTATTTTTATATTTTTTGGATTCAAAAACTTGAGAAACTGAAATATTTTTGAAATTTAAAGAATCAAGACTTAAAATCTCATCATTGTCATTTGTAACATTAATATTTTCTTTTACAAACCACGCACTTCCAGTAATATCATCATTAACATAAACATTTTTCTTATTTTGATCGTTATCTAGGATGTATTTGGTATTTAACATATTTAAGAAATTCATATGATTTTTATTTACATAAAATTCCATAACATCATTATATCTTCCTAATTTGGCAGCATGATAGCCATTAATAGAGTTTAAATAAAAATTTGGCCGTGTTGAAGATTCTGTTAAATCAAGAACTCTAAAATCAGAATTGTCAGACATAATATTTTTGTAGTTTTCATCCAGGCTATAAGGATTTTCAACAAAATATGAATCCGTAAAATTTCTGTCATTTACATAGTTCTTGTTAAATCTTACTAGATCAAAAACAGTTAACGTAATAATAAAAATTAAGGTTATATTAAATTTTATTTTATTTTTTAAATACAATAAAATAACAGTAAAAATGATTAGAACATAAAATAATGTTCTGACCAATTGATCTAAAAATATATTTTTTCTGTCTTCTATTAAAACATCTTTAACAACTTGATTTAATCTTAAATCTGACTGACCGCTAAAGCTTAAATAAGAAGATGAAAAATACAGAGTTATCAAAATTGATAAAAAAACAAAAAGAGTTGCATAAAGAGCTTTAGTTTTTTCTGAATTATTAATTTTCTTATTTATCAAACTTGTCAAACCAAAAACTGCTAAAACAGGAATACATAACTCAAGAATTACCTGAATTGACGAAACCGCCCTAAACTTATTATATAAGGGGAAATAGGAAATAAATAGATTTGTTAAGCTATCAAAATTTTTACCAAATGAAAGTAGTAAGGAAGCTATTATTGCAGCTAATAGCCATCCTTTGTGCTTTCCTCTATATAAGAATATAGAAAAAATAAATAAAAAGAAAACAACTACTCCCAGATAAGCTGGAGCTTCAACAAAAGGTTGATCCCCCCAATATATTGGGCTGTTTTTTACAAAATTTTTAGCTTCTATTGTATTATAACCATTTGATTTAAGAAAATTAAAAAAATTAGAATTCATCCCTAAATTTTCTGAGGATCCGCCTCCCATAATTTTTGGAATAAATAAATTTAAGCTTTCAAAAATTCCATAACTCCATTGAGTAATATATTCTTGTTGTAAACCATTATTCATTAATTTATCACTACCATCAGGATTAATAGAAAGTGAAGAATAGCTTCCTCTTGTTGATTCTTTAGAATACTCAATTGTTGTCATCAAATTAGAAGCATTTAGTAGCAAAGCGAACAACAATGAAAAAATAAGCGTAAAAGCAGTTTTTAATAGATGATCAATATCTTTACTTCTTATTCTGTCGTATATAAACCATATAGCCAAAGAAAAAACAATAAAACCTAAATAATAGGTCATTTGAAAATGATTAGCTGTAAACTGAAGAGCAAGAGCTATGGTAGTTAATAAAAATCCAAAAAAATATTTTCTCCTTGTTACGTATATAATTGAAGCTAAAACAAATGGCATGTAGGAAATAGCATGGGCTTTAGCATTATGACCAGCACCAATTATTATTATCAAATATGTAGATAATCCAAATGACAAAGCTCCAAACAATGCAAGGCGATAATCAACTTTTAGACTAATCATAAAAAAATAAAAGCCTAAGAAATATAAAAAAAGATAATCTGCTGGTCTTGGTAAAAACCTTAAAAACAAATCTAGTTCTTTGATGTAATTATGTGGGTATTTAGCGCCTAACTGATAAGTAGGCATGCCAGAAAATGCATTATTTACCCAATATGTTTCTGCATTATTTTGTTTTCTAAAGTCTTTAAGTTCTTTAGACATCCCAGTATATTGAATTATATCATTTTGAAGAATTTTTTTACCTTCAATAATAGGTGAGAAAAATAATACTGAAGTAACAATAAAAATAATTGTCACAAAAAAATGCTTTAAAAAATTATATTTTAATAAATTTTTAATCATAATCGATATCAGTCAATTTCTTCATAATCTACATAATCACCTAAATTATTTTTATCATTAGATTTATTTTTTGGCATCTTATCTATTGAAACTTCTCCTTCCTTATATCTTTTACTTCTTTTTTTATCGTAAGGACCTGCTTGATGTTTTTTAATCTTGTTTAACAGAAACATATAAAATATTCTAGACAAAAATCTAAAAACAAAATAAAAAACAATTAAAAATAAAAAAAACTTCATTTTTTAAATATTTTTGACAAAGTTACGATTCTAATAATTCAAAAAAAGTTAATATCTTATTAAATTATAAGATTTATATTTGTTATGATACTTAGATAGGTGAATAGATTTTTTTTAATTTTAATTGTATTTTTTATTTCAAAGATTGACTTTGTTTATTCACAATATACCGAGATAATTAATTCTAATAGACCAGGAAACTCGTCTGGTGCATATTCTGTTGGTAAAAACATATTACAATTTGAAAATGGATTTTATATTGCAAATGAAAAGCATAAACTACTAAACTATAAGATTAACGGATTTGGAACAGATTTTAAAATAAGATATGGACTATTATATGAAAAATTAGAGTTGCTAATTGATGGAATATATCAGTCTGATAAATTTACTGATTTAAGATACACTCCATCTAACACTTTTAGTAGAAAAAATTTAAAAAAATTTCAAATAGGGGCAAAATACTTAATTTATGACCCTAAAAAGGGTACAGAAGATAAAACTAACTTATACAGTTATTGGGCAAATAAAAAGTTTAATTTCAAAAATATAATTCCAGCTATATCAGCTTATATTGGATTAAATATTGATTCTAAAAACAACCCTTACACAAGTTCACAAATCAAAGGAGTTAGTCCCTCCTTAGCTATTTTTACTCAAAGCAATATTACAAATAGATCTGTAATTATTACAAACTTAATATTTGAACGAATTGGTACTTACCAAAATGATTTTGAATATTTGATTTCTATTACAAATGCATTTAATAAAAATTTTATAGGATTTATCGAAATTCATGGGGTTAAAAGTGATTTTTACGCTGATAACAAGTTAGGTTTTGGGTTAGCCCATCTTTTTAGTGATAATCTACAAGTTGATGTGGGAACTATGTTAAATTTTAAAGAAACACCTAAAATCGGCTATATTAATTTAGGCTTAAGCTATAGAGTTAATTTATATTCAGAAAAATGATTTTTTTAAAAAAAGTAACAGAAAAAAAAGATTTAAAATATTTTGTAATGTTTCCCTTTAAACTTTACAAGGGTTCAAAATATTGGGTTCCACCAATTATAAATCAAGAAATGAATAACTTCAATGAAGATTTGAATCCAAATTTAAAGGATTCTAGTGTAGAACTATTTTTGGCATTAGAAGAGAAAAAAGTTGTAGGTAGAATAGCAGTGATTATAAATTGGTTTGAGGTAAAAAAACAAAAGACTAATAAAATAAGATTTGGCTGGTTTGATTTTATCGATAATTACGATGTTAGTAAAAAGCTTTTGGAAAAAGTAACGGAAATCGGCAAAGCTAACAAACTTGAATATATGGAGGGGCCAATGGGTTTTAGTAATTTAGATAAAGTTGGAGTTCTAACCAGTGGATTTGATGTTATTGGGACAATGATTACAACTTATAATTATGATTATTATAAAAATCATTATGAAAAGCATGGATTAAAAGTTGAGAAAACATTTCATGAAAAAACATTTATGTTTAAAGATATTGATCTGGATTACTATGAAAAAATGAGTAGAATTGTTAAGAAACGAAATAACCTTAAAGAGGTGAATTTTTATTCTACAAGTAAGGTAATGGATAGAGCAAATGAAATGTTTGATTTATTTAATCAATCTTATTCTAAATTATCTTCTTTTGTGAAAATTTCTGAAAAACAAAAAGAACATATGAAGAAAAAATTTCTAAGTTTTATTAATCCAGAATACATAAAATTTGTAGAAAATAGCGAAAATAAGATTATTGCCTTTGCAATTATTATGCCCTCCTTTGCAAAAGCATTACAGAGAATGAATGGTAAATTATTCCCTTTTGGATTCTTGAACCTATTATATGCTAAAAAATTCAATAAAGATGTTACACTTTACTTAATAGGAATACACTCAGATTATCAAAAAATAGGAGTAACTGCAATCATTTTTAACTCTTTTATTCAGACGCTAAAAAATAAAGGAATACAGGTTTGTAGAAGAACTCCTGAACTTACTGATAATATTTCAATAGATAAATTATGGAAAAAGTTAAATCCAAAACTTATAAAAAAGAGAAGTACTTATAAATTAGAATTACATTAGTTTTTCCGAAATCTTTTTATAAACACCTGATGTCAATCGATCTCTAATTGATGAAAATGCATCTAATGTTTCTTCGATATCTTTAAAATTGTGTGAAGCAGTTGGGATTAGTCTCAATAAAATTAGTCCTTTTGGAATAACAGGATAAATAACAATTGAGCAGAAAATTTTATAATTTTCTCTCAAATCTTTAACTAATGCAAAAGCCTCTGGAACAGATCCTTTTAAATAAACAGGAGTTACGCAACTTTGAGTAGAACCAATATCAAATCCTCTATCTTTTAATCCTGATTGAAGTTTATTTACATTATCCCAAAGCTTTTGTTTTATCACAGGTCTGGATTTTAATATATCCAAACGTTTTAATATTCCTTCAACTAACTGCATTTGAAGAGATTTTGCAAAAACCTGTGATCTCATATTATATTTCAAAAAATCTATAATTTCTTTATCTGAAGCAATAAAAGCTCCTGTACTTGCCATTGATTTTGCAAATGTTGCAAAATACACATCAATTTCATCTTGAATACCTTGCTCCTCCCCTGCACCTCCACCAGTTTTACCTAATGTTCCAAAACCATGAGCATCATCAACTAATAATCTGAAATTAAATTTTTTCTTTAGTTCAACAATTTCTTTTAGCCTACCCTGTTCTCCACGCATTCCAAACACACCTTCAGAAATAACTAAAATACCACCATTAGTTTCATTAGCTATTTTTGTTGCTCTTCCAAGATTTTTTTCAAGACTTTCCATGTCGTTATGTTGATATGTGAATCTTTTCCCTAAGTGAAGTCTAACTCCGTCTACAATACATGCGTGAGAATCAATATCATATACTATAACATCATTTTTGCTTACAAGTGAATCAATTGTAGATAATATTCCTTGATAGCCAAAATTTAAAACATAAGCAGCTTCTTTATTTACAAAATCTGCTAATTCATTTTGAAGTTTTTCATGTAAATCAGTATGACCAGACATTAATCTTGCACCCATTGGATAGGCAGAACCATATTTAGCGGCAGCTTCTGCATCAATTTCTCTAACCTCAGGGTGATTAGCTAAACCGAGATAATCATTAACACTCCAAGTTATAACCTCTTTTCCGTTAAATTTCATTCTACTTGAAATATCACCCTCAAGCTTGGGGAAGGCAAAATAACCCTCTGCAATATCTGCCCATTTTCCCAACGGGCCCTTATTATTTCGCATTCTATCAAATAAATCTCTCATAATTTTATAATTAATAATATTTTTAATTTAAATCCAAAAAGCCTTGATCTTTCATCCAATTATCATCAAATATTTTACTTAGATATCTAGATCCGTGATCAGGAAAAATAACAACTATCATATCGGACTCTTTAAATTCACATAATTTATTAAGCTCTTTTACTGCTTGAAATGCTGCACCGCTAGTATATCCTACAAAAATACCTTCTTTTTTAACAATTTCTCTAGCTGTATGTGCACTTTCTTTATCCGTTACTTTAATAAATTTATCTATTATTTGAAAATCAGTTACTGCAGGTATTAAGTTTTTTCCTAAACCTTCAATTCTGTAAGGAAAAATCTCCTTTTCATCAATTTTACCGGTTTCATGATATTTCTTTAAAATGGAACCATATGCATCTACTCCAATAATTTTAATATTTGAATTCATTTCTTTTAAGAATTTTGCAGTACCTGAAATTGTACCTCCTGTTCCACTACAAACGACTAGATGAGAAATTTTTCCGTCAGTTTGTTCCCATATCTCAGGACCAGTTGTCAAATAATGTGCTTCTGCATTTAACTCATTAAAATATTGATTAATATATATAGATCCAGGGATATCTTTATGGAATTTTTTTGCAACTTCGTAATATGATCTTGGATCATCTGCTGCAACATTAGATGGACATACATGGACCTCTGCCCCCATGGCTTTTAACATATCAATTTTATCCTTTGATGATTTCGATGTAACGGCTAAAATACATTTATATCCTTTCATTAGTGAAACCATCGCAAGGCTAAATCCGGTATTTCCAGATGTTGTTTCAATGATTGTATCACCTTTTTTTAATATTCCTTTATTTTCAGCGGAAACGATTATATGAAGGGCAATTCTGTCTTTTGAAGATTGCCCAGGGTTAGAAGATTCAAGCTTTGCTAGATATGTTCCAGGAAAGCTTTTACTTAATTTATTTATTTTTACCATAGGTGTATTGCCTACAAGCTCCAATAAATTATTAAAAACATTATTTTTTCGGTTCATTTTTAGAGAAAAAAGCTTTCAATAAAATAAAAAACAAAAATACGAGATTTTTTTATCTATTTAAAGATTAAACCATACAATTATCAACAATCTCAAGAAGATTCTTATGATTATTTTCAATATAGTTTAAATGTGTGACTAACCTTATTTTTTTTGGCCCCATAGAGTGCCAATCAAAAAATACTTTTTGTTTTGTGAAATATTCTATCAATTTCTTTTTTTTAGATGAATTAACCAAGTCAATAATAATAATGTTGGTTTCAACGTCATTTATGTTATCAACAAATTCTTTATTTGAAAAATGATTAGCTAATTCTTTAGCTCTTCTATGATCTTCTTTTAATCTCTCTATATTATTTTCAATAGCATATAATCCTGCTGCAGCCAAATACCCAACTTGTCTCATGGCACCACCCAGGATTTTCCTTATCCTTAACGCATTATTTAAAAACTCTTCTGATCCAACTAAAACTGATCCAATTGGACATCCCAAACCTTTACTTAAACAAACAGACATCGTGTCAAAAAACTTTCCGTATAATTTTGGATCATCATTTTTTACTATCAATGAGTTCCAAATCCTTGCCCCATCCATATGTAGACCTAAATTATTTTTATTACAAACTTTATTAATTTTATCAAAATCATTAACATTCCAACATGAGCCCCCACCCTTATTTGTTGTGTTTTCAAGACTCACTAATTTTGATAAAGGTGCATGATAAAATTCTTTAGGGTTAATTGCATCTAATAACTGTTCTGAAGAAAAAATACCTTTTTCACCTTTTAATAATTTAAAAGAAACTCCGCTGTTAAACGACGCGCCACCACCTTCGTAATTATAAACATGTGAATAGTCGTGAGTAATCACCTGATCTCCTGGATTTGTGTGAAGTTTAATGGCGGTTTGATTAGCCATAGTTCCTGATGGAAAAAACATTGCTTTATCCATTCCAAAATAATCTGCAACTAAATTTTCCAACTGTTTAACAGTTGGATCTTCACCATAAACATCATCTCCAACCTTTGCCTTAAGCATAGCATCAAGCATTTTATTACATGGCTTGGTTATAGTATCACTCCTTAAATCAATCATCTTATCGGTATATAATTACAATTTTCTGTTCCTATTGGAGAACCATCGGGGATTTTTAAAGAATCTTTTATTTCATATTCTTCTGGGTCCTCATAGAAATCTGTAATCATTCTAATATAATAACCTGAATATTTTGAAAGTTTATAATCCTTTCTTTTTTTGGATAATAGCTCTAAAGTAATTTTTTTCAAGTAATCATTACTAATTTTTTTAACCTGTGAAAAAGTACTTGAATCATTAATAACCTTGAAAATATTTTTTAATAGGGTCACATTAACAATATGCTGAACTTCTTCATGATAGGAATCATCAATTGACGGGACGATATTTGTTTTTAAAAGAATTGTTCTTTTTAAAATAAAATTATACAAATCATCTAGGCTGAAATTAGAATTATTTAAGGAATGTTGTAAAATTAGTCTATTAAGTCTTTTGGGTCTTAATATTAAACCTAAAGTCATATCAGCAGATGTTTCACTAACTGAAAAAGGGTCAAAAGCTACTCCTAAATTTGATTTAAAAGATTCTCTTGTTCGAGGGTATCCAAATGCCCTTGGGGGAAATAGCTTTAATTTATCCTTTGGAATCGCTAAAAAACTGGGAGATAGAGTTTTAACTAGTGAGTTTAGTGCTTCTAGTTGGGTGTCTTTATCTAGGTAATGAAATTCATTTTGATTATCACCGACCAAAGAATAATTATAATCCATACCACCAATTATCTTCGCAGTAGCCTCGGTTTGATATCTATGAAAAAAATATAACGGAACAAATACATCCTCAAGCACTGAATTTGGAGTTCCTTTAGGCACATTGTTTTGAGAAAAATTTTGAATTGCTTTTTCTCTTATTTCAATTACTTTATCTAATCCCGAGTATGCTGTATCTCCATTATCCCAAAGATGAGCATAAGCATGAGAGCCGTCAAGTGAACGAGCATCATAGTCACTGATAAACCTTAGACCATCATTTGTAGCATCCTCCAAAATTTTATTTAGCTCATAATTTTCATTTTGATTTGATTTAAAATCACTATAGCTATAAGCTACAGTAACCTTGTCCCACTCTCCAATTCCTGTATCATATGCATCGTCAAAAACAATTTCACCATTTTTAACATCTACCAACGGATGTGGGTAGTCCATTACAGATGCTCTATTATTAGTGCTTGCTGCAAAATTATGTGCAAATCCAATTGTATGACCAATTTCGTGAGCACTAAGCTGTCTTATTCTGGCAATCGCTAACTCAAGCATTTGGTTATTTTCATTGTCTGAAATAAACGGATCCTTAGTTAATGCTTGAGCTATCATATAATCTTGTCTAATTCGAAGACTTCCCAAGCTAACATGACCTTTAATAATTTCTCCTGTTCTTGGGTCAACAACACTGGCACCATAACTCCAGCCTCTTGTCGATCTATGAACCCATTGAATTACATTATATCTACAATCCAAAGGGTCAACACCTTCAGGAAGCATTTTAACTTGAAAAGCATCTTTAAAACCTATGGATTCGTATGCTTGATTCCACCATTTTCCTCCATCTAATAAAGCGCTTTTTACAGGCTCAGGCGTTCCGGGGTCTAAATAATAAATAATAGGCTCAACAGCTTCAGAAATGTCTAATTCTGGATTTTTCTTTTCTAACTTATGCCTAATAATATATTTTTTTGTGATTGGCTCAGTAATTGGTGTGGAATAATCCATATATGAAATTGAAATTGCCCCACTCCTAGCATCAAATTTTCTTGGCTTATAATTATTTTCTGGAAGTTTGATAAAAGAATGATGCTGAAATACAGTAACATTATCTGGGTCTGGAGCAACACTTCTAATTAAATTTCCTTTTGTTTCACCTGAAAAAGTTAATAATGCTTCAAATTCTACATTTTCAGGAAATGCTTTTGTGTTCTCAATTTCAATGGCACTTTTTGATTTGTCAACTTTGTATGTACCCTGTTTACTATCTCTTAATTTTTTTGCAACTCCGTGCCTATCATACATTAAGAAAGGAGTTATATCAATTAAATACGAGTCCTCTTTTGATTCAATAATTTCAAACCCAAAAATAACTGATTTAGCAAAAGCCTGTTCAACACTTTTTTTCTCGCTTTTGTTTTCTGTATCAGCTCTATAATAAAGATTTGGCTCGATCAAAAGTATTTTATTACCTTTTTTCACAAACTTAACTAGTCTCTCCGAACCTAGTTGACCTCTATCTAGTCCAATATCATTTGAACCAACTCCAGAAGCCAGGGACCCTAAATATAAAAATTCGTAATCAAGCTTATCAACATTAAGGAAAATTTTATCCTTTGATTGGTTATATGTGAAATCAAAAAAACCTTTAAATTTCTCAATTTTATTATCCTGTGAAAAAGAAAAATTTAGCGTAATTATAAAAAATATTAGATTTATTGTGTTTCTATTCATTGTTGTTAAATTTTTACTAAATCTACATAATATAAATTTTTAATGAAAATATTCTCAACTTGTTTAATTAGTATTAATTTTACACAAATGATTACTCAAGAACATATACAATCACTTAGAAATCGCCTGGATGCGTTAAGGGGGTATCTTTGACTTTGATGGTAAAAAATCTGCTTTACAATTAGAAGAGACCAAAACACTTCAACCTGAATTCTGGGATGATTCCTCCAAGGCTCAAACAGTTCTAAAAAAAGTTAAGTTTTTAAAAAGCTGGATTGATAATATTTATAAGTTAAATGAAAATATTTCAGATCTAGAAATTTTGTTTGATTTTAATAAAAATGGTGAGTGCAGTGACGAAGAATTATCTAAACAATTTAAAAATACTGAAGAATTTTTAAAAGAACTTGAGTTTAAAACCATGCTTTCAGAGGAATCAGATAACATGGATGCAGTTTTACAGATAACTGCAGGAGCTGGAGGAACTGAAAGTTGTGATTGGGCTCAAATGTTGATGAGAATGTATGTAATGTACGGAGAAAAAAATGATCTTAAGGTTTCAAAATTAAACGAACAAGACGGAGAATCAGCTGGAATAAAAACTGCTACTCTAAAATTTGAAGGAGATTATGCTTTTGGTTGGTTGAAAGGCGAAAATGGAGTACATAGACTAGTCAGAATCTCACCTTTTGACTCCAATGCAAAGAGACACACAAGTTTTGCTTCAGTTTATGTATATCCATTAGTTGATGACTCTATTAACATAGAGATTAACCAATCTGATATTGAAATTAACACATCTAGATCTGGTGGTGCAGGAGGCCAAAGTGTAAATAAAATCGAAACAAAAGTTCAACTAACGCATAAACCTACTGGAATTCAAATAACATGTTCTGAAACGAGATCTCAATTAGATAATAAGATTAGGGCAATGCAAATGTTAAAATCTCAATTATATGAAATTGAAATAAAGAAAAAAAATGAAAAAAGATCAGAAATTGAATCAGAAAAAAAGAAAATTGAATGGGGTAGTCAAATCAGAAATTATGTGTTGCATCCATACAAACTAATAAAAGACTTACGAACAGGCACAGAAACGGGTAATGTTGAATCTATTCTTGATGGTAATCTAAAGGGATTTTTAAAATCATTTTTAATGTATAATTCAAATCAAAATAATAAATAACATGAAAATTTATCATAATCCAAGATGTAGAAAATCAAGAGAAGGTGTTCAGTACTTATCAAATAAGGGAATTGAATTTAAAATAATAGAGTATTTAAAAAATAAAATTTCTGAAAAAAAAATGAAATCATTATTAACTAAACTAAATATCTCCCCAATAGATTTAATAAGAAAAAATGAAATATTTTGGAAGGAAAATTACAACACAAAAGATCTCTCTGAAAAACAAATTATAAAATTGTTATGTAATCATCCTATATTAATGGAAAGACCAATTATTGAGACAGAATATAAGGCTGTAATTGGAAGACCAAAAGAAAATATAGATAACTTAATTTAAACGTTAACTTTTATTTATTAATATAATGGCACATGATTTGATTGTTTTGTTTTCAGAAAACTAACAAACTATGAAAAAAATATTTATTGCTTCACTTTTTATTTTGATATTTAAAATAAATTTTTCACAATCATATAACTACAACCAGCCGAAAGAGTATATAATCTCAGGAGCCATTTCCAGTCTTGATAACGATGAGCTCCTTGAATACGCAACAATCACATTACTAAATCCACAGGATAAAAGTGTAATAACAGGTGGAATTTCTGATAATTTAGGTAAATTTTCTATTCCTATAAAAGGAGGAACATATGATGTTTTAATTGAATTCATTTCTTTTAAAAACTTAACACTCAACAATGTAGAATTGAATAACAATCTTGATCTAGGTAAAATTCGACTTGAATTAGATTATGAAGCTCTTAGTGAGGTGGAAATAATAGCTGAAGAAACAACCGTTGAGGTGAAACTTGATAAAAAAATATATACTGTTGGTAGAGATTTATCTGTTAGGGGAGGAAATGCTGGAGATGTGCTTGATAACATTCCATCAGTTTCGGTTGATTTGGAGGGTAATATCCTTCTTCGAGGTAATGATGCTGCTAGAATATTAATTAACGGGAAGCCATCAAGTTTAGTTGGAATAGATTCTAAATTTTTACAACAATTACCATCTGATGCTATTGAAAAGGTTGAAGTTATCACATCCCCTTCCGCTCGATATGAAGCTCAAGGTAGCGGAGGTATAATTAATATCATACTAAGAAAAAGCAAAAAATTAGGATTAAATGGTTCTCTTAGTTCAAGTATTGGTGATCCTAAAAAAAATGCGCTATCATCAAATTTTAATTACAGAAACGGTAAAGTAAACTTTTTCAACTCAAGTGGTTGGAATGATAATATTAGTCCAGGAGGAGGATTTAATGACTCTGAATATTACAATGATTTGAATAACCCTGATGACAACAATTTTTTTGAGGAGAACAGAGAAAGAGAAAGATCTAGATCAGGATATTTTCTCAATAATGGTATTGAGTGGTATTTAAATGAAAATTCCTCAATTGTTGGCTCATTTTTTTACAATAAAGCTGATTCAAATAATATTCAAACTAATACAATTAATGAGGTTGATAGTTTTGATGGTAATATATTAAATCAAACAACTCAAACAGAAAACGAAAAAACAGATGACTTTAACAGAGAATATAATTTCAATTATGAAATAAATTTAAACGACTCTGGTCAAAAGTTAACAGTAGATCTTCAATATGATAATTCTGAAGATTATGAAAATGGAGAAGTACTAAGAGACGATATATTAGATGAAATTATCGAAACAAAAGAAGAAAATAAGTCTTACCTGATCAAAGCAGATTTTATATATCCAATAGGCGATAATAAACAATTTGAAGCTGGAATAAGAATCAGCGAAGATGATGATATCACAGATTATAAGGTTTTTGAAAACAGTAATTTTGGAATTATTGAAGATTTAAATCAAAGTAATATTTTTCAATACAAAGAAAAAATTAACGCACTATATACTCAATATGGAGTAAAAGTTGAAGATAAATATTCTTTCTTATTGGGGATAAGAATTGAAAATACTATTAAAGATATCAATCAGCTAACAACTCAAGATTTTAGTAATAAAAATGATACTGGTTTGTTTCCAACTTTTAACTTTGGACTTGAATTGAAAGAGAATGAAACTTTAACCTTTGGATATAACAGAAGAATCCGAAGACCTTGGTCTAGATTTATTAACCCCTTTCCTTCGAAAACTAGTCCTATAAATATATTTAGAGGTAATCCAGATTTAAACCCAACTTATTCAAATAATATAGATATTGGTTATTTAAAAAAGTTTGAGTCATCTTTTACAATTAATACTTCTGCATATTTCCAAAAATCAACCGATACTTATAATTTTATCAATCAAGAAAATGGAGAAACTGTTCAGCTTAATGGTGTTGAAGTACCAGTAGTAGAAAGGTTTCCTATTAATTTATCTACAAATGAAAGGTTTGGATTTGAATTAAATTTATCTTATCGAAAAGGTAGAAAATGGAATATTAACTCAAATTTTAATTTATATACAAACAAAGTAGTTGGTTCATATGAAGAACTTGTTTTTGATAATGAGAGTTTAAGTTGGAGTTTTAGATTAAATAATAAATTAACACTTCCTGGAGAAATTGAATGGCAAACGAGAATGAATTACAGAGGGCCAGAGGAAACAGCAATAACGAAAAGAAGAGGTCAATTTTCAATTGATCTAGCATTTAGTAAAGAGCTTTTTAATGATAAGGCATCCTTAACATTTAATATTAGAGACCTTCTTGACCAAAGAGGTTGGGATATTGAAACATTCAATCAGACTTTCTATAATAATTCGTCCTTTAGATGGGCTCAAAGATCTTTCACGTTAAACTTTACATACAGGTTTAATCAAAAGAAGAACCAAAATAGAAGTCAAATGAGATCAGGTGGATATGAAGATGGATCCTTTGATTTTTAAAATATTATTTCTTTTTTCTTTCTTGAATGAGCTCTTCAATTCTTTCCTTTAGGGCACCAAAAACCCAATAAGGTATTACAAAGAGTAGCAAAACAAAGAACAGCCAAAATCCGATAGTTAATATGGTTAAAAAAGCCAAAAAACCGAGATATTGATCAAATTCAAACATTAGAAATAATTAATTACAACAAATATAACATATTGAATCTTTTATCTTAAAATTTAAATTAAATTATTTTCAACAATTAGCATTTTAATTAACCAATGACAAATCATTTTATGTTTAGTTACTTTTAATACGTAAATTTGTAATATAATACTCTGATATGGAATTTAGAATTGAAAAAGACACTTTGGGTAAAGTAAAGGTTCCTTTGAATAAACTATGGGGGCCGCAAACCGAAAGATCTAGAAAAAATTTTAAGATTGGACCTGGGGCGTCAATGCCTATTGAAATTATTCATGCCTACGCCATTTTAAAAAAAGCAGCGGCAATAACAAACAATTCTTGTGGAATTCTTTCAAAAGAAAAAATGGAATTAATTTCTAAAGTTTGTGATGAAATAAAAAGTGGAATTCATGATGAGCAATTTCCGCTAGTAGTATGGCAAACTGGATCTGGCACTCAGACTAATATGAATATCAATGAAGTTATCTCAAATAGATGCCAACAGCTTAAAGGAATTGATTTATGTGAAGAAAAAATCGTTAAAGCTAATGACGATGTAAATAAATCTCAATCATCAAATGATACATTTCCAACTGCAATGCATATAGCAGCATATGAAATAATTTCATCTAGAACATTACCTGCACTAAAAAAACTTAAAGTAAGTCTTGATAATAAAACAAATGAATTTAAAGATATAGTAAAAATTGGTAGAACCCACCTAATGGATGCTACACCTATTACTTTAGGTCAAGAATTTTCTGCTTTTGCTAAACAAATTGAGAATGGTATACTCAGTTTAGAAAATTCACTCAATTATATATCTAAAATTGCTTTGGGTGGAACTGCTGTAGGAACTGGATTAAATACTCCTGAGGGCTATTCCGATAAAGTTGCAAAAATAATTTCTAATGAGACAAAATATCCATTTGTAACAGCAGATAATAAATTTGAAGCATTAGCTTCTAACGAGGCAATTGTTGAATGTCATAATTCACTAAAAAGAGTTGCTATTTCATTAAATAAAATTTCTAATGATGTTAGAATGCTTTCATCTGGTCCAAGAAGTGGAATCGGTGAAATAATT
>CEWO01093550.1_pt1 | contig 66648 bp, 59 predicted proteins | sample 361561 | NCBI WGS metagenome assembly CEWO01 (sample SAMEA2623627, study PRJEB7988) | marine metagenome | isolation source: saline water (ENVO:00002010), including
TATCAGCATCATTTGGACACACATCTACATCACCACATATGCCATCAGCATCCAAATCATTATCAGCATCATTTGGACATACATCTACATCACCACATATGCCATCAGCATCTATATCATTATCAATATCATTTGGACAAGTATCACATCCATCAGCTATTCCATCTACATCTGAATCCTCATTATCATCAAAACCAGGACATATATCAAGATTACCGCACACTCCATCATTATCTAAATCGTTATCATAATCAAATGGACAGGTATCACACCCATCAGCTATTCCATCCAAGTCTGCATCTTGATTATCGTCAAAACCTGGACAAGCATCTACATCTCCACAAACACCATCGTCATCAAGGTCATTATCAAAGTCATTTGGACAAACATCACATCCATCTGCAACTCCATCTAAATCATTATCAATATTATCACTAAACCCTGGACACACATCATCACTATCACAAATACCGTCACCATCTGAATCATCTAGGAAGTCTTGAGGACAAGCATCTAAACAATCTACAACTTCATCATTATCAGTATCAATAAAATCATTCTCACCAGGACAAATATCATCACTATCACAAGAACCATCATCATCAGAATCATCATTAAAATCATTAGGGCACACATCTATATCACCACAAACACCATCACCATCTAAATCATTATCATAATCATTTGGACATGCATCACAACCATCTGCCGTCCCATCTAAATCTGTATCTTGATTATCATCAAAACCTGGACACACATCTACATCACCACATACACCATCGTTATCACTATCATTATCCGGATCATTTACACATATATCTAGACAATCAGGAATTTCATCATTGTCAGTATCAATAAAATCATCCTCACCTAGACAAATATCATCACTATCACAAGAACCATCACCATCAGAATCATCATTAAAATCATTAGGACACACATCTACATCACCACAAACACCATCACCATCTAAATCATTATCAAAATCATTTGGACAAGCATCTAGACAATCAACAATTTGGTCATTGTCAGTATCTAAAAAATCATCCTGACTAGGACAAATATCATCACTATCACATGAGCCATCTCCATCAGTATCATTTGGATTATCAAATGGACATATATCCGCGTTATCACAAACTCCATCACCATCAGTATCATTCTCTGGAACACAAGTTATTATATCACTAATTATTACATTAAAAATATCTTCTACTTGTAAATCATTTTGATCTATAGCTTGAATTGTAATTTGAGTTGTTTCATAATCAGTTATTGTTTGGTTAATATAAAAACTTAATATTGGGCTACCTGTAATTTCTGACACAAACACCACAAAATCTTCATTTGAAGAAAAAGCATTATATGTTAAAAACTCTTCAGACATTATTAACTGATCGACATCCAATATATAGTCATTTAAATCAACAAGATTATAATCCTGATTAAAATATAAATCTTCATCAAAATCAATATCATCAATTTCATTTAATAAAATAGGTGCGTCATTAACTGAATTAACTTGCAAATCAAACAAAACAGTATCAGTTAACGTATTCGTTTCATATAATTCTATATCATCATAAGCGATTAAATTTATCCCATAAACTCCAAAATAATTATCATCTGGAATTACAGTTAATTGATTATCAACAATGCTGCATGAAACAGGAGAATTGTTAAGAACAGGTTCAGCAAAATAATTAATAACATCTCCATCCAAATCAATTGCAGCTTCTGATAAATCAAATGTAAATATACCGTCCTCATCAATATTTGCATTTGAAAGAATCTGAGATTCAAATTCAATAGTAAATTCTGGAGCATTACCCGAATAAGTAAATGTATTTATAGTCACAGATTCTGATGGGTTAGATTCAGTCCAGCTTCCAAGTATGTTTATAGCTGAAACTTGATACGAATATTCCATTTCACTTTCCAACTCATCATCAATATATGAAGTTGATAATATATTATCTTCTAGCAATGAACCATTCCTATACAACCTATAAGTATCATCATTGACATTCAAATCAACAAATTCTAAACCCAAGCCTTCAAAAATCAAACTAGATGAAGATGTAGTAGCTAAAATCGTATTGGTATCATAATTCCAAACTTTTATATATGCATAATTCCCTTCAGAAAAACCATTATCACTTCCATCATCTTTACTTACAGTTAAAGCTCCTCCAGGCAATGGCATTTGTCCTTTTCCTACACATTTCTCACCATCGAAAACAGCAATAATCGATCCATCAGGAACACTAGAATCATTATATAGAATTTCATTAACAACTATTGTCATAGGTTGATATGGGTTACCTTGATATACCAACTCAAATTCTTCATTTGCTTCATTTTCTGTAAATACTTTTGATGTCCAATTTATACTTGCCTCAGTATCTAAAAATTCACTCGCTCTTAAACCATCAGGCAAATCAGCCAATAAATTTTCTGGAATATTTGCAGATAATAAATTGGATTGTTCTGTTGTTGTAGCCTCAACACTTTCTGAATTATCTGATGAACCAATCTCATTTGATGCAACAATATGATAAGAATATGTTGTGTTTTTTTGCAATCCTACATCTGAAAAAGAAGTAGAAGTAGTTTGGCTTACATACTCTCCAAATCTATAAATTTGATAGGTAATAGGTGGAGAACCTTCTGATGCAGTCCAATTTAACAATACTTGCTGATTTTGTCCAGTCGCAATGATATTAGATGGTATAGAGGCCGATAATTGAGGTAATGTTCCACTACAAATAACATTAGATTTTTCTCCTTCTGATCCTTCACTGTTTACACCTGCTACACTATAACAATAATAAATATTATCATCTAAATTAAAGTCTATATAATAATTTTCACCTGTATTATCAAATAATGACATGGATTCTGTATCATTAAAATCTTCTAATTTTTCTTTATATATATTATATGAAACAGCTGCACCACCTATTGGATCGCCATATCCAGGAACACTATCCCAACCCAAACTCAATTGATTTTGACCATCTTGAATGTTAAAATTATCAGGAGCAGATGGAAACAACTCAGGTAATGTAGTTATTTCAAAAATGTTTGAAGGCAAGGATTCTTGATTCAGTGCAGTTGCTGTAATAACATACTGTTTAAATTCACTAGTCAATAAATCTGAATCAATAAAAAATGTATCAGTTGTAGAATTAATCAATAAATGTTTATCATATATATTATATCCATCAGAACTGTTAACTAAATCCCATTGTAATGTTATGATATTATTAGGAGGATCTAATACTTGTTCAGCTTGAGCTGTAATATTATCTACTTGGTTTAAGTCAGAATCACCAGCTAAAGTTTGACTTTCTACATAGCTTGACCAATCAGAAGACCCTGAACTATTAAACGATTTGATTCTATAAGAAAAAAATGAAGAATTTAATAACCCAACATCATTATAATTCTGATCAGAATAATCATCAGCGATTATATCATAATACTGATTATCATCAACTGACCAAAATCTTTCTATTTTATAACTAATTAAATCATCACTACCCGTATTAACTGGATTTTCCCATGTTAAATTATTTTGGTTCCTAAATGGATTAATAGCTAAATCAGCAATACCTGGAATTGTAACTGAATTATAATCTAGACTATTGCTTGTACCTACTGCTGATATAGCTTCAATAAAATATGAGTAACTAGTATTATAATCTAAGTTAGAATCTACAAAGTTTTGAGAGTCTAGATTTGAAGCTATATTAACATCATCTCTATAAACAGAAAAAACAACTGCATTAGATGGATTATTATTTAAATCATATACATTGTAATCTCCAATTTGTGGCCTATTCCATGAAATATTCATAGTTGTTTGCCCAGGATCAAGAGAAACACTACTAATAATAGATGGCGAATAAACTTGAAGCTCTAATCTTGGCGTTGTTAATGCTTCAAATATTTGACCGGTTGTATTTCCAGATATATCTGTCCAACTATCAATAGTAACATCTATATCAATTTGCAAAGATTCCTTCCACACTCTAAATGATATAGCATTAAATTCTGTATACCCATTACCTGATCCATCATCCTTAGAAACTTTTATTTGATTATTTGAATCATTAATATTTCCATTAGAAGTGACAACTCCAGCACCCACACATAAATCTCCATCAAAAACACCTATTTCATCACCTTCCTCTAAAGTAATACCATCCCATAAAAAACTATCAACTGTTATCGTCATTGGATTGGATGGATTGCCATCCCAAACAGGATTAAAATGACCAGTCCTATACATATTATTACTTTGCTCATTAACAAGCAGATCATTACTACCCGGCTCAATAATATCTAAACTTACATCATTAAGAACTTTAACATAATAACCCTCATCCTTAAACATAGAACCAATAGAGTTTATAGGATCAGATCCTGTAACATAAGAAGGAACATAAATATCTCCTGTTTCACTAAATACTGTATATAAATCTCCAGATATAATTATATCACTTAATACATTTTCAATCAAATCACCATTTTCTGATTGTACAGGATAGGAAATAATATTCCATCCAGTATCTAAATCAATAGATAATGGTAAACTAATCAATTTATTTGTTGTTAATTCTAAAGTTTGATCTGAATCAACTTTAATTAAATATCCTTCACTGCTTTTCCATTCCCCTATATTATCAATCCATTGATTACTTTGATCTTTAAAAATACCACTTCCTGTTTCATCTAAAACAAGCGAGAAATCACTAGAAATAGGAGATAAAATATTAAACAGAGTAATATCATTTTCATTTGGCAATACACTTAATGAAAAGATATTCCAACCTGTTTGCAAATCAACATCCTGATAATAATAACAGGGATCAAATGGATCATAAATCTCAGCTGAATCATCATAATTAACTGCAAACTGTTCAATACAGCCACCAGCCTCATAAATAGCATTAGTACTACCTAGCAAATAATAGAATTCTAAATTACTCCAAGGATTAAATAATTGTTCATTAGCAAGAAGATAAATTTCCTGAGATGATGAATCAAAAATATAAAAACTAGGGATATCTCCTTCCTGACAATAATCTTGGGTTAACTCTTGAAAATTAGGAGAATTATAATAACCTTGAACTTGGATAGTTGTTTGGGTAATACCAGATGAATCCACATAATTCCAACCCACACATGTTCCATTTAAAAATGCTCCAACAACATCACAAGAATAAGGATTTTCAATACAGTTTCCAGGATCAGAACCAGGTGCCCAATTCTCATCTGAACCTACAGATGCCAAACCATTAATTTGGATATCTTCAAATCCATAAAATGCTTGTAGAGGAGATTGATAGAAGGACCAGCCAGTCTCTTGATTTATATAACCTTGAGTACTTGCATCACAGGAAGAACTATCTCCTCCACATATACCGCATTCATCAAAATAATTTTCTCCCTCACAAACTCCAGAGCAATCTTCAACAGCAAAACCACCGCAAACCCCTAGACAATCATACACATTATTATCACAGTCACAAAAATCTTCGGTAATTCCATTACCCCCACATACCCCGCATTCATCTATAATATTACCATCACAGTCGCACTCTCCATCAGCTATTCCAGAACCATTGCAAACACCACATTCATCTTCAACAGATTCACCGTCACAAACACCAGCGCAATCATAAATGCCACTTTCACAAGTATTGTTTCCAGAAAGAGGATCTCCTAGTGTAAAGACTTCAGCAGATGTAACACTACCAACTATCATATCAGATGTAAAATCATAAGATTCTAAAATACTGTATACCGTATTTTCGCTATCATCATAAAATTGGAAAGTTATCACTTCACCAGAACCAACATTACTATAAACTAAAATTAAAAAACTAAATCCACCTCCCAAGAAAGGAGGAACTTCTGATGCAAAAGCTAAGCCTCTTTGTTCTCCATCGACAAATGCAGCTAAAGCATCGCCACCTGATGTTATATCATCAGTATTTAAATAAATTCTTGCAGTTATAGAACCACTATTTTGATAATTAGATATATTATCGAACAAACCGTCTCCATCTTGGTCCCATTCTGATGGAATATCTCTCGTTAATGATGTATTAAAAGAAGTCTCACTAGCATATATAGGATTTATACTAGTTACAATTGCTAAAATAGCTAAGAATAATGATATGTAAATACGCGCTATCACATTTAACCTGTTTTATCTCGTAGAATATAAAGATAAATTAATAGAAATTAATGTGATTTAGTTAACTTTTTCTGATTTTTTTAAAAAAAACTTATTTTTCTAAGAAATTTAAGTATTTATTATCTGTAGATAATATAAAATAAGTTGAAGGATCTAGTGTTTTCTTATAAGTTTCAAGTGTTTTATAATAGTTATATAGCTCAGGAGATTTACTATATGCCTTTGCATATATCTCAGTAGCTTTAGCATCAGCCGTACCTTTTATTGTTTGTGATTTTAAATAAGCTCCTGATACAATCTCTTTTTCTTTCTGAATTTGTTTTCCTAAAATTTCTTGTTTCTTACCTTCACCTTGAGCTCTATATTTTTCTGCAATCATATTTTGCTCAGATACCATTCTATTAAATAATTTTGTTTGAACTTGCTTATTATAAGAGACTCTTTTAATTTGGACATCAACAATTTCTATACCCATATTTAATTCTTCAAGTTTAGAGCCAACTTTATCTAATATGGATTTAATAATATCTTTTCTTGCTCCAGATTTTGCCAATTCCTCATCAGAGGCTTCATCTGAACCTTTCACATCTGATATATATATTTCCATTTTCCTATCAGTTGAACGCACTATTTCTCCCATACTCCTATTCGAAATTTCATCTCTAACTGCCCCATCAATTATATCATCTAATCGTGATTGAGCCAACATTTCATTCTTTGCTGATTTATAAAACTCTAAAGCATTTGAAATTTTCCACCTTGCAAAAGTATCAATCAAAATATATTTATTATCTTTTGTTGGTATTTCATTGGCAATTCCATCCCATTCCAAAATTCTTTTATCAAACTTAATTATAGTCTGAATCAATGGTATTTTAAAATATAAACCTGAATCTATTATTGGACCACCTACAGGCTTTCCAAATTCAATTTTAATAGCCTGCTCTTTTTCAGTAACTACAAAGAATGAATTCATTACAACTATAATTAATGCAACTCCTATGATATTTAAATAATTCTTATTCAATTATTTTATTCCATTTAATTTTTGATTAAGGAAAGGAACAAGGTTCTCAATATCTTTATCTACTATAATTTTATTTTTATTATTACTAAGTACATGCTCCATTGTTTCCAAATAAAGTCTATCTTTGGTAATTTGTGGAGCTTTATTATATTCCAATAAAATCGATTCAAATAAAGCAACATCTCCTTGAGCTTGATTCGTTCTTTCTATAGCATAACCATTTGCTTCAGTAATTATTTTTTCAGCTTGTCCTTCAACAAGAAATATTTTTTGATTATAAGCTTGTTTTGCTTCATTAATTAATGTTTCTTGCTCTTGCTTTGCTCTATTTACTTCATTAAAAGAATCAGCAACTGGTTCAGGTGGAACAACACCCTGTAATTGAACAAGCTGTATTGAAACACCACACTTATAACTATCTAATAAATCTTGCATATATTTTCTAGCTTCGATTGCAACGGCTTCTCTCTCAGCTTGCAACACCTCTATAAATGAACGATCACCTATCATTAATCTAACAGCTGCTTCTGAAGCATCAAAAATTGTATTTTCTACATTTTTAACATTAAATAAATAATCTTTTGCATCTTTAATTTTATACTGGACAACCCACTTAACTTCAGCAATTTTCAAATCTCCTGTAAGCATCCATGATTCCCCTTCATAACCTCTTGTAGAGTATTGAGTCTTAACTCCAGGGCGCAAAGTTCTAAAGCCAAATTCTTGTTTGTACTGATAATCAACTTTAACTTTTTCAACTACATCTAAAAAAGGAATCTTTAAATGCAGACCAGGTCCTTTTGTACTATTATACTTTCCTAATCTTAATATAACTGCATTTTCATTAGCATCAACAGTATATATTGAACCTAATAATAAAAACGCAACAATAAAAGGTACTAAAAAGCCCCTCATATTCTTAATAGGTGAATTTTTTATAAAATCGTTTATATTTATATCATTATTTGACATTGTCTATATATATTTGAAATTTATATACTCTTAAATTTAAATCAACGAGTTTAAAATTACAACGTAGTTTTAATAAACTTTTTAAGCTTGGGCCCTAAGCTTAAAAAATAAGATAGTTTATTTTATATCCATACCTATCAACTGATTTTGAAGTTTTAAATGATCCTTATCAGCTGATTCATTATTAATAGAAGTATTATCAACAATATTATTATTACCCTTAACTTCTACCTTTAATAGAGTACTATACAAACTACCCTTCCAAGTAAAATTCTCACCAGAAGCATTACAAATCCTGTAATACTTAAATGCACTAGAAAAATCTAATACATTAGTTTCATCTTCAGATAGATTGCATTCAGAATCTTTATTTGAGCTAATATCTTCAATTGATATAATAACATCTTGATTGATTGATTCCTCGATTGGCTGCTCAATTACAACAACATCTTCTATTAGATTCTTATTATCAGCGATAGTATCTACAGGACTAACAACTTTATAGTAAAAAAATAATCCGAAAACTAATCCAAGAGTTGAAAAAGCAATTAATTTATCTTTCATGATTTATTCTCCTTTTTTAATTGAGGTTAACTATAAATATATACTTGCAAGATTGTATTTTGTTCCTAAATGAATATCATTTTGTTTAATAAAAAATCAATAATATATTAGAGTGATGGTAGAATTCTTCTTATTTATGTTGTCTGCTTTTTTTAGTTTAGCTGGAATTAAATTAATCTTATTAAAAACAGGGAACCATGATACTGATATGTTTATGAAAATCATTGGATTAATTTTATTTATACCATCAATATATATTGTCCTTGAAACTTTAAAAATTATTAAATAAAATGAATATACATATAGAATACTGCATAAAATGAAATTATGAACCTGAATTTGACCGTGTGTCAAAAATGATAAAAAAAATTTCTTCTAATTCTAAAATATCAAGCAATAGAGACTATCCAAGATCTGGTTCATTTGAAATTGAAGTCGATGGAAAAATTGTATACTCTAAATTAAAGACATATAGATTTCCAACAGAAGAAGATATTAATAAACTAATCAAATAAAATTTAAAATGAACATCCTATTAATCGAACCATTCTTCACTGGCTCTCATAAGCAGTGGGCTGAAGGTTATAAAAATCACAGTCAACACAATATAGAGATTATTTGTTTAAAAGGGATATATTGGAAATGGAGAATGCATGGCGGAGCAATCACACTTTCAAAAAAATTTAATAATTATGTAAAAAAAAATGGAAAACCTGATTTAATATTAGTAACAGACATGTTAAACCTCCCAGTTTTCACATCATTTTCAGATGTTTCAGAAGTACCTATTGTATCTTTTTTTCATGAGAATCAAATAACATATCCATGGTCAACCCAGGATAGAGATAAAGAGAAAAATAGAGATCATCATTATGGATTTATAAATTATACAACAGCATTAAGAAGTGATTTGATTATGTTTAACTCTAAATTTCATAAAAATATTTTCATTAAAGAACTAAAAAAATTTTTAAAACAATTCCCTGATCATAATGATTTATATAATGTTGATGAAATCGAAGATAAATCAATTGTATCTTACCTTGGGTTAGATTTAAAAAAATTTGATGCATATAAAAATAATTCACAAAATAAAATTCCAATAATACTCTGGAATCATAGATGGGAATATGATAAGAATCCTGATGATTTTTTTAATTGTTTAAAAAAATTAAAAAAAGAAAAAATTAAATTTAAGCTCATTATACTAGGAGAAGAATTTCAGACAGAAATGCAGGTGTTTACTGAAGCTAGGGATTATTTTTTCGATGAAATAATTCACATGGGTTATTGTGAATCATTCTCTGAATATGCTGCTTTTCTAAATAAAGCTGATATTATTCCAGTAACAACAAATCAAGAATTTTTTGGTGTTAGCGTTATAGAAGCTATATATTGCGATGTATATCCATTATTACCAAATAGATTAACATATCCTGAATTATTTGATAATAAAAAAAATCCAGAAAACTTTTATTTAAATTCTAGTGAGCTATTTATAAAATTAAAAGAATATATAAAGAATAAACATAAAAAATCATTGAAGAAATACTCAAAAGAATATGATTGGTCTTCAATTGCTAAAAACTATGATAGCTTAATGAATAAAATAATTAAATAAACAATTATTTTGCCAACGCCCCCATAGGATCCCAAGGATTTAAAGAAATAGGCTTTTGATTAAAAAGTTTCAAAATATCTTTTGTTAAATATTTTTTATCAACAACAACTTCATAATTATATTCATCGAACCATTCATCAGACATCAAGAAATAACCCTTGTCTCCGCTTTTATTTCCCCAGCTATTTTCTACTCTCCATTTAGTTGATTTGTTTTTTTTCAAATCAACACCAGTGAATAACATCGCATGGGTCATTTGACTATCTCCGTATTCTAAACGTGTTGCTTTATCCATATTTGAATCTACACCGAAAAATAACTCATAATCATACAATTTATTATCCATAACACCTAAATCTCTATGGAACATTTTTCCTACATCACAACCAAACCAGACAGCCTCATTATCTTTAATAGATTTAATTGCTGCTTTTTTCATTTCATCAATTGATACATTTAAATATTTTATAATCTGACCTTCAACAACATTACCTAAATACTTAACAGTATATAATTTATTAAATTTTTTATTAGACATTGGACAATGGATTAAACAAACTTTATCATTTAAATCAATAGGTACCATTTTATTATAAAAGTCAACTGGCCTAATATTTTTATGGCTAATAAATTTTTTCTTTTTATCTCTAATCTGCCAATCAAATTTTTCTGGAGGTTTACCAATAAATTCACAAAGAAATTTATAAATGGTTGACATCATTTCAACTTTCAATTTTCTTAATTCTTTCAAAGATGAACCACTATCATAATCATCTCTTAATATACTAGCAAATTTTCTCAGTGTTCTAGTTATTAAAACATTCATTGATCTAGATGAACTTGTATGCAATGATTCTGGCATAGCACTTTGTGGTACAATACCATACTTCTCCATTAAATTAACAAACATATCCCATTGCCCACCATCTTGAATAGGACTATCTAATAAATACATAATAATTCTACTATCAAAATCTTCATCCAAAGTAGATAATATATTTTCTAAAAAATAATTTGACTTTTCTAGTTTATCAAAAAACATAAAATAACTTTGAGAAAATTCAAAATTAGATAAATTATATTTTTTTGAAAAATCTATTCTCATAAGATTCAATGCAGCGAAACCCCAACACCTTCCACTAGCCTTTTGATTAGTAACTTTAGACATTTCATTTTTAACAACATCAGAATAATTATGATCAAGTTTCCTATAAGTTTCCCAATCCATCGTGACATCCTCTAACTTAGATCGAGTTAATGTATTCATAGTTGTTTTACAATGATTACATGAATCAAATTCTTTTTCAAATGATTTTAAATCCGTTTTTGAGATATTTTTTGACATATATTTCCCTTATTCTAGTGCCCCCGGGAGGACTTGAACCCCCAACACCTGGAACCGAAATCCAGTGCTCTATCCAATTGAGCTACAGAGGCAGTTATTATTGGGTGGCTGATGGGACTCGAACCCACGACATCCTGAACCACAATCAGGTGCTCTAACCAGCTGAACTACAGCCACCATTCCTTTATTCAGGGGGCCAATTAACTATATCAACTTCATAAGTATAATATTTTTCCTCAACCCCATTTTCATCTTTAGTTTTAAAAGTAGTTGGAAAATTATGAATTTGAACTAAAACTACTTTTTTATTATTTTTTTTAACTATCATTTCTGTTCCTAAAGGAACATCATTCATTGAATAATATGTTTTTTTTGCCATAAAATTATTAATTAATTTGATCTGGTGAAACTAATCCTAAATTTGGAATAGATATTTTAAAACAATTTCCACTTTCATCTTTCATCGTATAAAAACCATTCATACAACCAAATGAGGTCTCAAGTGGGCAATAACTTTCATATTCAAAATTTGACCCAGGATTTATAAATGGCTTTTCTCCAACTACACCTTCTCCATCAACAATCTTATCTCTTCCTAATGCATCTTTTATATTCCAATGCCTACTTAATAATTGAACTTTATTTTGACCACAATTATGAATATTCACTTTATATGAAAAATAATACAAAGAATCCTTTGTATTAGATAACTCAGGAACAAACTCTCCTTTAATTAAAACTTTAATATTATTTTGTTTTCTTCTCACTATTCCAATTACTACAATTTATTAATACAGAATCATTATCAATCTTTGTAATCTTTAATGATTTATAAGAGCAATTATTTTTTTTATTAAAAGCTCTATGTTGATTATCACAAAAAGGCATTTTTTTTGTTAACCCACACGTGCAAATACTATATTTTTCACCTTTATTTAATTCTAATTTAATGATATTAAAATTCCTTTAAAATTAATTTTTATATTTTATAGCTGTAAAATACAAATAGGACTCACTATAATCAGGAAAATCTATTTTATCTTTTTCAAAAATTAATGCATCAGCTCCGATATTGTAAGTTCTATTTTCTAACATCGCCATAAAATTTTTATCAAAAAAAAATTGACCATAATGGAAATAATCAGTCGCTATAATATTCACTTCTTCAAATTCTTTTTTAATATCATTCTTTGAAAAATAAAGATTGAAGTTATTAAAATTATCTCCAGCAGAATCATACACTTCATTATTATTCAATTTTTCACCATGTATTGAGTAAATAATAAAGTGCTTATCTGTACAACTAATCAAAAAAAGGAAACAAAAAAATATATACTTCATAATTAAAAATCTAAAATAATATTTGTCATAGCAATCACATCTAAAACGTTTATATTTCCATCACTATTTAAATCAATCTGACATAATTCATAATCATTTAAATTTGATTCATCTAAAATTATATTAACAATAGATATAACATCTAAAATATTAATAATATTATTCTGGTCCAAGTCACCGGCATAACAATTAAACTTATAATACCCCGTTCTTAGATTATCTCCTTTATACAAATACCAATATTCATTATTATTTCCATTTGATTTATAATCAATCGCATAAACTGAATTGCTGCTTCCACCAATAATTTCTAAATCAAAATCTTGATTAATATCATAAATTAAAGGCGAAGATGAATTTGGAAACTCATAAGTAATTGGAAAGTTTTGGAATATTTGACCATCAATATCAAATAAATAAACTTTACCAAGATCACTACTAACAACTATATCAGGATATGAGTCATAATTCATATCAGAGAAGATAATAGAACCAACAACTCCTCCATCAATATCAAACTCATATAAAATATTTCCAGATAAATCAAAACCATAAATGCTCCCGTCATTAAGCCCTACAAATATAACAAGCATATTATTATAATTTAATACACTTGGGGAAGTTGTTACTTTGCTTGATAAAGGTATATCAAAAACAACTGACCCTTGACTTGAAATTGCATAAACTGTATTATTTTCTGATGGTGCTATAATAATTTTCTGATCTAAATAATCTACTATTATTGGAGAAACCCTAAACCTTCCCTCAGATTCAAATGGGAAACCATTAGCGATAGTACCATCATCATATACAAGATATAAATTTTTAGAATCTGTACCAAAAACTATATCATCTAAATTGTTATTATTAAAGTCTGCTACTGAAAAACCACTTTTATTTTTTTCATTTGAAACAAAATTAAAATTTGAAGAAGATGTACCATCGTGATTTAATACCCATAGATTTTGTTGATTATTTGTATATCCAGCAATAAGGATTTCAAGTTCTGGGTCACTATCTAAATTACAAATTGAAGGAGTTCCTATAAGCTGAGAATTTGTTTCAGTTATAAATTTTATTCCATCCTTATCTATACCAAAAATACTCTTACTTTTTGATGAAAAAACGATATCATCAAAACCATCATTATCAATATCTGCCATTGCTGGAGACCCCCAAACTTGGCCCCCTGTATCAATTGGGAAAACATCTGTTAACACAGGATTTCCAGTTTCATTTATTGCATGAATCAGACCAAAATGATCTCCAAAAATCAATTCATACTCCCCATTTAAATCTAAATCAGAGATAATAGGTGAGGATCTAACTTCACTTAATGTTGAATATGGGAAACCACTTTGATTTAATGAAACTTCAATATTAAAATTAAATTCTTCATTATAAAACAATTCCTGAATACCTTCAGAATATTCAGCATCAATAGATACATTGAAATCAACTTCACCAAAAGTATCTTGGTCTAGATTAATAATTAAAGAAGTAATTTCTTGATTATTAAAATTTATATTACCAAAATCGATTATTGGATTTACTATAGAAACATTTTCGGTACTAGTTGCGATAGTTGCGATAATACTTTGAGCATTGATACCATTTGATAAGTTTGATATAGAAAAATCATATAGCACTTCTTCTCCTGGATTTGCTACTCCATCTTGATCTAAATCAAATGTTAATCCTTCAAATTCTGCTAATAAAATTAAATTCACTAAATCAAAAGTCATTGTTTCATTAGAATCACTTATATTAGAAATATTAATTCCTCCTGGTGAACCATCAGATAAAAAACAGCTTGGATTTGTTCCATCATTGAATTCAGTTCTTTCTAAAGAACTACTAAATGGAGCGCCAGCAAAACTACCACTTGAATTTAAAGTTCCATTAGGTCTATATAAATAGAGTTCATCTGGTGGACCATCAGCATTTCCATTTAAACTATCATTGACTCTGTAAATCAACATTCCATTATCTCCTCCAGGAGTATTGACTTCATATATTCCTTCTTTTACTCTATACTCAACTACAAAATATTCATTAGAAGACGGTGAATTAATTCTATATATATTATTAATTGGACTAGATAAAGGATTTATTTCATAAGTGCCACCATTAGTTAAAATTGGCAAATCTGTAATCCAATCTGTGTACTTATATTTCATATATGCTGTCATCGATTGAGGTGTATCAGATGAAGCATCCATAACATCCCATCCTCCAACAGCAACTGGAGCAACATCATCCCAATAATGATAAAGATCTGGAGCACCTAAAGAGTGAAAAAACTCATGGCATAATGTTCCAACAGTAAAATAACCACCCTGTTCTAAGTTTAAATTATAATCATAGACTCTAGAACCATTTATATAAGCTTCTTCACTATAGAGTGCCCATCTATGAGGCCACAACAAATCTGCCCATGCACCAGGAATTCCTCTTACTAGAAATGTAACATTATCTACATAACCATCATTATTTGAATCTATATCTAAATCTTCAGGAACATCCCCAGATATAAAGTCAATGGCATTTTTTAATAAAATATGTTCCCTACTTCTTGCTTGATTATCATTTTCATAACCTATGGGGTTTGTTTGTTGATTATATGGTTTGTAATAATCTCTAGGATATTCATCTTGGTAAGAAATATTTATTGATGGGTCACAATCAGGATAATGGAATGTATTAACTGTCAAAAGATTATAAGAAACTTCTTCAAAATAATGAAGCATTGAAGGGCCATCAGAATCATTAAAAGGGATATCATAATATGAACGTGAATTTGGGAACTCTTCCTCACCATCAAAGCGAATAAACACATTTAAATTATTAACTGTACCTAATGTTGGAGCATCTCGATATTCCACATCTTGCCAATATGAATTTCTTCGAAGTTTATATTCATCACGAGATATCATAACTTTTTTTTCTAATCCAACATTTTCAGGGTTTATTGAATTAACTAAATAAATTGATGGGATTAAATTGTCATTATTTTTAACAGCATAATAATAAAATCCATCTTCTTGATTTTGTAAAATTGTATACCCAGCAGCATCATGTAAATAATGATAATATTCATCTCCTGAAGTTAAACAATTAATTAATGTTCCATCTGGTTGATTTAACTTGACAGGTATATTTTCAAGGTAAGCGCAAACTATGAAATTGATGCTTATTAAAAATACATATATAAATTTTATATATCCCATAAGAAACCTAATCCATTAAATGTTTTTTCATAAAAGAAGTAGAAAACATATGAGCTTTTAATTTACTAGAATTATTTCCTTCAATTGTCACACCTCTAGAAACACAAAATGATAATCCAATTTTTTGTAGAGCAGGAGAAGTCATAGGGATATTTAAAAAATTCATTAATGGCGTTCCATCATCTCGAACAGTGAATCTACATTCAGTAAAACTATATCCATGTTCAACAAAAGTATAGGGCCTATCAGAATCAAATCCATGATAAGAATTTTCATAAACAGTAATATTAATATTTTCTTTTTTATCATTTAATGAATCAACTAATTCTTCACATGCTAATGAAGGAGTCCAATCATCTTTCTCTCCAATTAAAATATGTATAGGAGCTTTAGTAAAATCCATAGAATCTGCTCTTACAAAACAAGGTGGATAAATAGGTAAATGCGCAGCAAAGTTATTATCTGGATTAATTGCATTTATTAAATTATTCCAACCAGAAAACAAGGCAACACCTCCCCCTAGGCTCCAACCAGTGATAGCTATATTATTTTTATCAATATTTGTATGATTTGATAATACATCTAAAGCTTGATAGCTATCTAGAATCATTGTAGCCATTGTAACCTCAACTTGAGAGCCAACTGTTGAAGTAACATCTCTACTAGAAAAACTTTTCAATTCAAAAGTTGCAATTCCCATATCTCTATACATTTGCATATATTCATAATTATGTTCATTCCATCCTAGGCTTCCTGCAACTCCTAAAACTAAAGGGTATTTATCATTAGGATTAAAATCTTTAGGAAATTTTAAAATTCCATAAACTTCTTGAGCATCTAAATCATCTAGAGATACTATAATATCTTTAAATGTAAATGGATTAGCACTTTCAAAAATAATTTTTTCTTCTAAAAAAACTAAATTAAAAAGCAAGCACAATAAATATGTGTATTTTTTATTAATCATTATTTATATAATATTTTATTATTAATGTCAATTCTAATATATTGCATCATCTTCTAGTTCGCAATGTAAAAAATGATTATCAAACACAGCTCCTATTAATAATATATTGTTATAAAATGCACCAACAGTTGAAGCTGAAAGATCATCTCCTTCACTTAAGAAAATTTCTTCAATTAAAGTATAATCTGATGAAATTCTAAAAACTTGCGATGGAGAAAAATGAGTTTTATCTTTTGCGTGCTTAATAAAATCAAACAACTTCGGATGAGAACCAATATATAAATTACCATCAAAATCTATCTCGATATTATCAAGTCCACTGTCTATATCTAAAGACTCTAATAACGATAATGAATTGTCTAATTGATTTCTTCTATATATATTCAACTTTTGACCAATAGTTTCAGCGCAATAAACAATTTTTTTATCTCTACTAATATTAATACCATTTGCCATTTGCAAATCTTTAGCTACTTCAATAAAAGCTGAACCATCATAAAATAATATATTAGATTTTGACATTTGAAGATAATCTTCAAATAATTTAAAAAATGGCTTACTAAAACCATGATCATTAGTAACGTAAAATTGACTTTCATTAATTAAAACAATATCATTAGGACTTACAAGTAAAGGGTTTGAAATAGTTTTTAAATGTTTTAATTCAGTATTATTATAATAAAAAAACTCGATAAAATGTCCTTTTGAAGTATGATTAACAACTGACAAATATAAATTATTTTGATCATCTAAATATGTCGATATTCCATGAGGATGAAATTCAAAATTTAAATTTTCAGTCATGTTTAAAGGAACAGAATTATTATTATTTAAATCATAAAAATAAATATTACCCTGCAAAGAATTTATATTGTTATTTTCTATAGGATATAACAAACTAGTTCTATCAATTTTTCTTCTAAAGTCTGAAGATATAATAGCAAGCCCATTATCTAAAACAGTTATATCTTCAGGACCTGGAATATTTTCTACTGATTTACAGGTACCATTAAAATGAGGATCAATTTCTTTTAAATGGCCTGAATCGACCACTGTTTTAGTGCTATATAAAGCAGCCAGTAAAACAAAAACTTTAAACATAAAATTTAATTAAGAATCATATTAACTATTGTTACAATATCTAATACATTAACCATTCCATCATCATTTACATCACCAGCCCATAATTGATATGGACTCGGAGTTTGAGAAGATATTGCGAAACTAACTGCTAATACTATATCAGATACATTTACCTGACTATCACCATTAATATCACCTTGCATACCAACAAGAATGGAGCCAGATTCTCCATATGAAGGAATTTCATTTCCAAATTGATCTGATACTATTGTATTACCAAACTCTAATGGAATGTTTTGACCTAAATCAACTGATTGTGGAATATAATAATTTATATTGGCTATATGGTTTTCTCCATTAGGAATCACGCAAGCTTCAAGACTAAACATAATTACAATTAAAGTATTATCTATAACATTATATTCAGTATTAAAACAATCAAACATAGACTCAATTGAACCTGGGTTTACAAATCCACCATTTCCACCACTATTTAGAGGTGAATAAATTTCAAATTGCAACCCTCCAATAGATTCGTTTGAATTTATATACAATGGAATAGAAACCTCTGAATTTGAAACAGCAGCCACATTATCTAAGAATAAAATAGCTTCTGCATTGTCATCATACTCAATACATACAGAGCAACATTCACCTTCAGGAGGATCAACATATTCACCATTCTCACACGGAACACCCATTTCTTCTGCACAATCAATTACAATCTCATACCATTGACCATCAAAACATTCAAAAGGATTACATGGATTTTCATTATTAACTTCTCCATTTTCACATTCATCTTCTTCACATTCACCAATGGGCTCATCACAGTTATCAGGACCACAAGTTGTTGGATATAATAAACCATCTACACATGTTATAGCTCCGCCACACATCAAATCAGGGTTACAATCTTCATTACTTTCTTCAACACAATATCCTTCCCCTGGCATATTGCCACCTACCCAATCACATCCACTACCTATACACTCATAAGGATTATTTATATCAGAACATATAATATTATTTCCTCCATCATCTTCACCATTATCATCACATACACCAATAGGTAAATCACAATTTTCTGGACCACAAGTTGTTGGATACAACAGTCCATCAAAACATGTTACAGCTTCCCCACAGATTAAATCAGGATCACAATCATTATCATCTAATTCAATACAATACCCGGAACCTGACATATTATCTTGGACCCAATCACATCCACTACCATAACATTCAAAAGGATTATCTATATCAGAGCACAAATTATTGCCTCCATCATCCCAGCCTCCATCATCCCAACCTCCATCATCATTCCAATCATTAGATTCAATACACATTTCAAAAACACCATTAGGAGTTGTAACAATCGTCCAATCACAATGTTCACTTTCAGTGCACTCATCTTGAGTTAATTCTGAACAGTCCTCAAAATCTCCACCATCATCATTCCAACCACCATCATCATTCCAACCACCATCATTACCATTAGCTTCAATACAAATACCAAAACTACCTGCAAAATCATTAAATATCCATATACAATCTTCAGTATCAGAACATTCATCTTGGGTTAATTCAGCACAACCTTCAAAATCTTCGTCATCATCATTATCATCTACAAATAAACATTCTGATTCTTCCCAAACACAATATTCAAACTCCCTACAATCATCTTCTTCCAATGTTTCACAATCTATCTCATTTCCTCCATCATCCCAATCATCTTCATCTTCACCTTCAAATAAATCTGAACAATTTATATCTTCATTTTCTAAACACTCATAACAAGCTTCAAGTATCTCATTTATATCAGAGATAGTATCTTCATCGCAATTGTTAAAACATGAACTAAATCCTGGATCTACAATACCTAATGTTGATATGACCCAATCACATGTTTCATCTGGGTTTTCTTGAGGATTTATTTCATTAACACCTGGACAATCTTGAAGGCACTCAGGGACACCATTATCATCCGGCCTATAACAACCTTCTTGGTTCCATATACAACCTAACAAATCACATTCTTCTTCATTATCAATAAATTGACAATCATCTTCCCATTCATACGATACGCATTCTCCATATCTCCAATAGCAACCTTCAGTTTCAAAACACTCATCCTGAGATAATTCTTGACAATTTCTATTTAAATTTATTTGTAAAAATACTCGTTCAGTACTTAATAAAAAGCTAAATGAGATAATTACAAATAAGAATAATTTATTAGATAAGTTCATTAACACTCCCTTGTTATAAAATATATTTATAAAATTTATATAATTTTTATTTTAATAAAAACATATTAAACGAAAAAAAATGTAACATTACCACTTAGATGAAAATGTTTTTTTAAATAGTATAATAAACAGCCAATTCATAAACCATGAAAACAAAACATTTAAATAGCCTAGCCTTCTATATCTCCTAGGAGACTCATAGACATTAAGATTATTTATAATTGATGTTTTTCCATACTTTCTAATTCTTCTAAATATATCGACATCTTCTCCAGCAACATAATTTTCATTATAACCATTAATTAGATTGAAATATTTTGCATTTATAATCTGACAACCACCTCTTGCATATCCAAATCCTAAAACGTTCATTATTCTACTAATTAACGAGATAATAAAATGAACAATTTTATCAATAAGATTTTCACTTAAAGGATCAACTGTTATAGATGGAGAAGCTGCAATTAAATCATTTTTTTTTAAATCAGACGATAAAATATTGAAAAACAAATCAATATCAGGTATTACAATATCTGCATCTAAAAAAATTAAAAATGGATTTGATGAAAACTTTGCTCCAAAATTTCTTGCCTTAGATATATTACATTTATCGTTTTTATTATAAATAATAACTTTATCAGCAATTTCTTCTGATAAGGAAACAGTATTATCAATACTTCTTGAATCAGAAACAATGATTTCTAAATTATATTTATCTTTATAATTATCAAATTGTTGAATTGAATTAACAATATTATCCTGCTCATTTAATGTTGGAATAATAATTGAATACATATTAAAGTGAAATGATTTTACTCATTGAATTATCATTAATTTTTGATGATTGTGTAAAAGGATTAAAATTATAACTAAATCCTAAGCTAAATGAATTCTTCCTAGAATCAATCAATCCTTCTTGTTCATCAATGAAAGGATTGAAATTTGCATTATGCCAATCAATATTTGTAATTCCAAAATGAATTTCAAATCCATTGCTCAATTCTTTAGTAACTAATATTTTGAATGTCTCCAATGATTCACTAACATTTGAAAATCTTTCATATACAATATTATCATATTGATTTTCAAGCATCTGACTTGTCAATTCACCACGCTTAGCATTAGAATAAGAAATAGAAAATGTTGAATTAAATTTATTAAATGTATAGTTGAAATATAATTCTTGAGAATGAGGACCAGCCCAAAACCCTAATGGATATCCATGACTGTAGTAATCATTAATAGAATTTTGATGTCTATATAACCTATGATCCGTCCAATTATATTCTAAAATAAAATTATCATTATCAATAAGTGTATTTTTTATCTTAGTTCCAATTTGATATCCGAACCAATTCCTATTAGGCTTATCAAAAGTCATACTGGGATCCCATTCATCCATCAAAAATGAAAAATATAAATTATGATTATCATTAATATACCAATTTATATCAAATTCCCACTGAATATTATCTAAATCACCTTTATATTGTTGCAATGAAAGAAATGGAGCAAATGGAAGTAAATATAATAAATCAATATTTCTTACTCCATATACAATTGTTTCAGTAGCTCCAATTGTTAAATTCTCAGATAAATCCCAATTAATTCTATGCCCTACTACATAACGATTATACTCAGGAACTTCAGCCCCTATTCCTTCATAAATACCACTATTAATATCATCTTCTATCAAGCTTCTTAAAGAACCATGAAAATATTCAAAATTTATTGTCGAACTAATATCCCAAGTAAAACCAAATTGAGCAAAACTAGGAACCTTAGATGATAAAATTAATGAAGAATTACCAGGTCCCCAATGTCTACTATATTTACCCATTTCAAAAACAATGGATTTATAATTATATGATAATTTTATATTTGTTACATCAAAATCAAATTGTTCACCCTCAGGATCATTTCCAACCCATGATAACCCTTGCTCATGTGAAAAATGATTTGGTTTATCTGTAAGTCCAAAAAATCTGCTATTATATGCATCCATTGAAATATTAAAATTATCAATAGAGCCTTCCATTGTCAAGCCCCATCCTCCAACTCCAATAGATTTCTCAATAGAGCTCCAAGTACCACCATTTGATTCATAGTTTGAATATATAATAGGTGCAATACATAATCTATTGGCAAAAATACTAGATAATAAAATATTTATTAATATATACTTTTTCATTTTAATTGCATATTTATAAAAAAAGCCTCAAAAGAGGCTTTTTTTATTTTAACTAAAAATTATTTTAGTTTTTGTACTATAGTCTGAACTAAGATTTATTTAGGAACTACATTCTTTGCAGCTGGACCTCTATCACTTTCGCCAACTTCATAGTCAACAGTTTGCCCATCTCTAAGTGTTTTAAATCCATCCATTTGGATAACACTCATATGTACAAATAAGTCTTTAGAACCATCGCCTGGATCTATAAATCCAAAACCTTTTTTATCGTTAAACCATTTAACAGTACCTGTTTTTACATCACTCATTAATCGTATTCCTTATAACATTTATTTACAACCGCATAAATTAATGTATTATTATTAAAAATCTATACTTTTTTTAATTTTCTTTATATTCCCCTAATTCTCTTGCTGAGGGATCTTTTACATCAGACCAATTTGGCATCCAATAATGAGGAATCAATTCCCCATGAGAAGAGAAATACTTCTCAAATATTTTTCTATAGTAATAACTTTCTTTCGAATTAGGAGTGCAATGTTTATATTTTTTTAAATATTTACTATATTCATCATCACTTACTTTTTGATCAAAATATGATTTTATAATAGTATGCCATGAATTATTTTGACTACTTACTCCATCAGAAAAAGCACATTTATTACGCCATAAAATTTCTTCTGGCAATAAATTATCATTTGCAAATGCTTGTCTTAATAAAAACTTTTCAATTTTATTAACACCATCAAATTTCTTTAATTCTGGAGAAATTGAAAAATAATATTGAACAAATTTTTTATCTAGGAATGGTGTTCTTGGTTCTAAACCATTCGAACTGATACTCCTATCTGATCTAAGCACATCAAAAAAATGAATTTCTTTAATAAGTTTTTCACTTTCATTTTGTAATGATAAAAGGTCAGGAGCATTTTTTAAATAAAAATACCCACAACAAACCTCATCACTTCCATCTCCATTAAATATGACCTTACAGTCTGAATTATTTTTAATATACTTTGACACAAGATAATTTCCAACACTTGCTCTTACGGTAGTTATATCATAAGATTCAATTTTATATATAACTTCCTCAATAGCATCTAAAAATTCATCAGCAGATATTTCTACATGATGATGATTAGATCCAATATGCTTGGCTACTATATTGGCATAATGAAGGTCAACACTTCCAGGCATTCCTATTGAAAAAGTATCTAGATTTTTATTATCCCCATATTTTGCTACTAAAGCAGCGATTAAACTTGAGTCTAATCCACCAGATAGCAAACACCCAATTTTTCTTTCAGACATTAATCTTTTTTTAACAGATTCAGTTAATGTTGTTTTTATATTCTTAATAATATCAGATTCATCTGTAATATTTTCAAAATTTAATTTATAGAAAGGATTAAATTTGTGAATACTATCTGAAGAAAACCAAGTTCCAGGTTTAAATGGGATTATTTTATCACAATTTTCTACAAGAGGCTTAGCTTCAGAAGCTATATAAATATCATTATCTTTATAACCTACAAAGCCAGGTCTAACACCAAATGGATCTCTAGCTGAGTATAAAATATTTTTTTTCTCATTATATAAAACAAACATAAAAACACCATCTAGCTCTTTAACTGTTTGCTCAATTCCAAATTCCTTATAAAGGTGTAAGATAATTTCACAATCTGAACCGGTTCTTAAATGAAAGTTATATTTATTAGCTAAACTTTTAAAATTATATATCTCTCCATTACATATTAAAGATAAACTATCATCATCTGGATGAGATAAGGGTTGATTTCCACTTTCAGAAATACCAACAATAGATAATCTATGAAAACCAAATAATATACTATCTTCAAAATTTTTATATTTTGAATTATCTGGACCTCTATATTGAATTAAATCAATAGAATCTTTAAGATTATCTAATGTTTTACTTTTACCTTTATATGAAAAAATTCCACACATATGCTTTTCACTAATTTTTAATTAATCTAATAAATAGGGGTATAAATTAAGGAAACTAGTCTTTAATTACTTAAAATTAAATTTACCATTGAAATAACATCTGTAACATTCAAGGCATTATCATTATTTATATCAGCTACTTGATTATATTCTCCAGCTAATATAAGATTAACTACACTAATAACATCTACAACATTTAATTCACCATCAGCATTAATATCACCTGGAACAGAAGATACCATTTCATCAATTAAAATTTGAATTTGGGCATATAGTTCATTTAACTGAGAATTAGATATAGACGAACCTGAATAATCGCCAATATATCTTCTTTCAAGACTTGGGTCTACCAATGCAATTTTTTTTCTTGCTCCATCAGTACCTTCTAAAAACTGGTTCCACACACCCATAGTAAAGTCTTGAACCCAAGGACCAGTTACATTCCATGAGTTTACTGAACCTGCACCAATACCTATACCAATTAATACAACTTTATCTGTATCCCATGCTCCACTATCATTTAAATCACACAACTGTGTGAAAATTTGACGTCATCCACCTCAAGATTCCCAACCAAAATAATTAATTGTAATTTTACCTTCAAAATATGAAGGTCCAATAAAAGTACCATTTAAATCACTATTTGTATTAGTATCTTGAAGGGAATAATCATAATCTTGAGAAAAAGAAAATCCAATTAAAATGATGATTAATACTTGTTTTATTTTTTGAAAATTCATTTAGTTAAATTTATTAAAAAATTAAAAAATATAAAATAATTATTTCCTCAAATTTGATTTTGAAAAAATAATATCTGAAATTTCTTGATCAAACTGGATATCTTTTATAATCCATTCTGTACCTTTACTATTTTTTTTAAGTTCATCCTTAAAAATAAATCTCGTAGGAAACCATCTATCTCCTATTTTTTTTATACCATCCATTGAAGTTGACTTTAATAACTTTCCACTCTTTGCATATAACTCCTCTTTTATAGGTAAAAAATATTCTGCATCTACCCATTCACGTCTTTTTGGATAGGAAATACCTTCAGTTTTTGCTTCTAAAAATATAATATAACATTTTCGATTGTTAATATACTCTTCGCCTTCTAAAATAGCTGAATATAATTGGTCAAGTGGCTTATCTTCCATGACATCATTATATGACATATCTGAGCCCATAATTGATTGTCTTAACATATGACCTGATATTTGAATAATTCTATCTGTTTGAGGGGAATAAGTAAGTAAAATGTCATCTAGCTTCAGCATTTTACTTCCTTGCTCTCTTGGAGGAGAAAGATATTCTGTAAACGCTTTATCTGTGCCAACTATCCAACTTTGTGAAACAATAGTTCTACTTGCTCTTCTTCCATGCACAATCATCTCACTTGTTATAACTCTATTTTTTGAATTTAAATTAAAGTCAATTTTATTTATAATTTCATTAACATTTAGATCACTTGATATGATGGTACTTAATAAAATAAGTATAATTTTATATTTCATGCTTCCAATTCCTTAAATAATTGAGCCATTTCTCTGCTGTAAATTGCACGTCCTGCAAGCATAGTTCCAAATACTGTTGCTAAAATACCAGGAATAAATCCGATATAAAATAATTCAGACGTTACTTGAGGATAAAAAACATTGGGCATAGCAAAATTTGATGAATTCAAACTATCAATTGCTTTAGAATAATCAAGGCCTACCCTTTCTAAATAAGAAGTAATTGATATCCCAATCATTGTTCCAAATAAGCTCCCTAAAAATCCAATCATCAATGACTCAACTATCATTGATTTAAAAACATGGCTTTTTGTCTCTCCAATAGCTAAACGCATTCCAATTTCACCATATCTCCTAAGGCCATTCATTATTCCCATATTCCATAATACAAGAGTAACCACTATTAGAAACAATGCCATAATAATAAACATTATAACATTACTAAAATCAACTATTGTTGACATTTGGTTAGAGTCTCTTAAAGCAAGCATGAAAGGTCTATAAACATCAGTAGTATCAGAAAATTGAATATTATATTCATTCCTCATAAAAACAGTTTCTTTATCATCAAAAAATAAATTTTTTTCATAGCCTAATATTTCTGATGATGCATTTTCCATATCTAAGGCAATTTCTGCTCCTTTAATATCTACAATCATCATATCTTTGTCTATAGGTCCTAGATTTAAGTTGAATATTCCTGAAACTAAAAAATTATAAGTTGAAAATGCACCATCCATTGTAGAACCAATAAAGGTAACAATATTTCCAGGATTCACATTTAAGCGTTCAGCCAATCTTTCACTTAATAAAATTTCATTTTTATTAGAAAAAATTTCACCTTTTGTAATTTTATCATCAATACCCCAAACTTTAAACTGCTTTGAATTATTTGATAAAAAATCTATTCCTAATCCAAAAACTGGACTTTGCATTAATGTCTCTCCATTACTATCAGGAACATCTAACAATCCTGCAAAAGTAATTCGTCTAGTCCACATATAATCTTGATATTTTTCTTCTAAATCATTAATTAATTTATCTGATTCTAATAATGCTAAATCATTTGGTAATAATTGATATTCTAAATTATATGCATGTGTTACAACTTTAATATGACCTGAATTAACTAATGCTGTATTAAAAAATAAGGAGTTATAAATACCATTTAAAAAACCACTAAAAAAAATTATTATTGCAACAATAGATGTTATAATTATTAATGGGAAAAAACTACGGGATCTATCTCTTATCAATCCTTTAAATAAAAAGTTTATCATAACACTGTTTTCCCTCTTATTGCATCCACAGGATTCATCCTGGATATTCTTCTTGATGGAATATAGCTTACTATAAGCAAAATAATAAAAACTATAATCGCTGTTGCAATTAAAAGTAATGGAGAATATACTGGCATAAGAGTTTTTGAAATAATTAAACCCATATCAGAATAATCAATCGGTAAAGGAATTCCATTTATATTAAAATAATATAGAATGGGGCCAAACAATACTGCTGTTAAAAAAATCGCAAGTATTGCATTTAATGCACCTTCTAAAGTAAATAATAGAACGACTCGTCCCTTTTGCATTCCAAGAGCCATTAAAGTTCCAATTTCTTTCTTTCTTCTAAATATTGATAATGTTTGAGCATTAAATATTCCCATTGCTGCAAGTGCAAGTAAAATAATATAAATCATAATTGCATTAGGTCTATCTTGCTCAATAATAGCTTTCATATCTCTAACTAAATATTCAACATCTCTCTTAATCCAGTCTTCAGAACTATGAAGCTCTTTTATCCCTTCTTTATAAACTACATATGTTGACTCATTTGGCATAGATAAAATATCTCTAGCAATATTAAGAGGAATCCAAATATGCCCTATATCTATTTTGAAGTTCCCAGAATCCATAATATGTATAATCTCACCTTCAGCTGCATCGTAAGTTCTAGACGCATCCATCCATCTAATTGTAAAAGTGTCTCCTAATTCTAATTTTGAATATGCGGCCATTCCTTTGCCTATCATTATTGGAATATTAGGGCCATTATATTTTATTAATTCTTTTGTAGGGATATTTAAAATTGATTGATCCAATGTAATTCCTTTCATAATTACAGGAACAATTCTACCGTTTGGATAAATAGCTGCCTGACTTACTAAAACTTCTAAAGCTTTTTCATCTTCAACTATAGATTTTAATACTTGAGGTGTTTTAGAGTGTGAATCTTCAAAGGTTATAGGATCATAAGGATCATATTTAGGGTGCCAATATGCTCCTCCAGAAATCTCTGTATCAATTGATACATTCATAGCATGCTCCATCATTCCTGAGTACATGCCTGAAGAAAATATAATCATAAAAATTGAAACAGATGTTACAAATACATTTAACCAAGTCCTTATACCAGCCCCTAACAAATTTTTTATAGCTATCTTAAATAACATATAATCACTTATTATTTTTATCTTCTGATATTTGACCATCTTCTAAAGAAATTATCCTTTTTAAATAGCTCATTATCTTTTCATCATGTGTTGAAAAAATAAAAGATGTTTTGAAATCCTTATTTAATTTTCTCATTATTTCCATAATATGAAAAGAATTTTCAGAATCAAGATTAGCTGTTGGTTCATCAGCTAAAACAATAGTTGGTTTATGGACAATTGCTCTTGCAATAGCTGTCCGTTGACATTGGCCTCCACTTAGCTGATTTGGCTTTGAATCTATTTTATCAATTAACCCTACGGATTCTACAGCACTATAAACCATATCTTTTCTTTTATTTTTATCTATTTTATTTAAGATTAAAGGTAATTCCACATTTTCATAAACAGTATAAACTGGTAAAAGATTATAATTTTGAAAAATAAATCCCATATGCTTTCTTCTGATCAAAGCACGGTCTTTATGAGAAGTTTCATTAATTAAATTATTTAAAACACTCACCTCTCCAGATGTTGGTGAATCTAAACCACCTATTATATTTAATAGTGTTGTTTTTCCTGAGCCTGACGGTCCAACTAAACCAGAGAATTCACCTTTTCTAACCGTTAAATTAATATCATTTAAAGCTGTAAAAAAATCTCCCCCTATAGGGAATTTTTTTATTAATGATTTTATTTTTATAATAACATCTTTTTTCATAAAACCTTTCTAATGATTATAAATAAACATTATTTTAAAATTATCTTGAAATTCTGAAGGATTAATTGATAGCATACAATTAATACTAAAATAATCAAACATAGTTGACCACCTTAAAAGATTATAAGAATCATCGGTCTCCCAATCTTTGATTGTAACAAACATTAGATCATTTAACATTCCTATAGGCATACTTGCTATTAATGAAGAGGATGTTTGATGCAAAATCCAAGGATTTTGGTCAGTATCCGCTGTACTCTCTTCAGAAATAATTGAAAAATACATTGATTCAGAAGAGATTAAAAGACCATTTAAAAGAGGGAATGTATAATCTGCTCCTAGTGTAATCATATCAAAGCGATTTAAATTTATATCCTTTGATGATGACAAAACACTTGCACCTTCAAACCATAATCCCATTAAACCATCATATCTATAATCTATTCCAATTCGATGATTTTTTCCTGGGAACTCTATAGATGGTTGATTATCAATAATTTGAGGTGCTTTGAAAACTTCATGATTTGTATTATCTCTATCATTATGATAACTCAAACCGAAGCTTCCGAGGTTATTTAAAAATTCAATACGGCTACCACAAGAAAGTGTTTTATCATCAATGCACCACATCCAAAAAATTGAACTTTCAGATGGAAAAAATTGTGTTCTAATAGCCTTAACACCATCTGTTTGTCCAGTAGTAGAAGTAAAATCAATTGTATCAAACCAATTCAATGGCCTAAAGAGAGATGCTGTACCAAAAGATATTTTTTGCAGTCCTATTCTAAAATCATATTTAGGATTAGAATGTCGCACCCACAATCTATAATTCTGATTTGTATTATAAGTATCAGAACCAAAATATTCAGAAGTTAATTTTCTACTCCATTCAAAATCTAAATTATCATTTGCTTTTAATGAAAGTTCTGCAATATATCCAAAATATGATAAATTTTCAGAGTCATTTATAAAATTCGTATCCACCCAAAGTTGCCCTTTATAAGAGTAACTAAAAATAAAAGATAAAAAGATTATATAAATAAAGTAATTACAATAAAATTTCATGAATTTGAATTTATTATTCATTTTTATTATTGAATTACATTAGTTCAAAATAAACTGGGAGAATATCATTTAAATGTAAATACTCTATGACTTTAATAATTCCAAATAAAAATAAAAAACCAAAAGATTCAGTTAATACTCTTTCTATTTTTTTTATATCAATATTCATTTTCTCATTTAAATCAAAAGATCTATAAATATTAAAATTCGGAAATATTTTAGGAGTCCTATTATAATAATTCATGTATTCTTTATTATGATTACTTATCAAATTTTTCTCTTCACTTAACATTGTATTTCTATATATAAAAATCCACAATAAAAAGAATACACTAAAAACTAAAATTGATTTAATAAAAAAACAAAAACCCATTAACAATATAAAACTAAAGAAATAAAGAGGATTTCTCATTAACGAATATGGACCTTTAACAATCAACTTTTGAGTTTTATTTCCTTCAATAAATAATGAAGACCAAATTCTTCCAAAAACACCTATTAAACCAAAAAGATATCCAAAAAATTCTAACCAATTATAGGTTGGGCTCCAATCACTTACTTTATTATCTGAAAACAATAATACTACAATCATTATTAATAAAAATATTCTTGAAATTAACAACCTATATCTAGCAGCAGCAGTCTTTGGCATTACTTTATTCCTTTCCACATACTTTTTTTATACTATTATAAACAACTTGTAAACCAAACATATAATTTTCAATAGAAATTCTCTCATCAATTCCATGCATTGTTTGAATATCTGATTCATCAACAAGCACAGGTATTATACCATAACAATCAACTCCTTTTTCTTGGAAAAACTGAGAATCTGTCCCCCCAATAGTCATAAAAGGAATAACAACTGCATTTGGTTTTCTACTATACAACTCTTTTGATACTACATTAAAAAATCTATTATCCCATTCTGATATAAAATTATTACTTGGTATTCTTTTGGGAGTAAAATTAACTCTCTTATCTTTAACAATCCTTTCCAAATCTAATAAAAAATCTTCAGGATTAGTATCAGGTAATAATCTAATATCTAGTGTTGCATTTGCTTTTTCAGGAATAATATTTGTTTTATATCCTGAATTAATTTGAGTTAATGAAATTGTATTTCTAAGCATTGCATTAACAGTTGTTGATTTTTCAGAAACTTTGTTTGAAAATAAATAATGTATAATAGGATTATTAATATTTTTCATAACAAATCCTTCCGTACCACCTTTATTATCACCTATTCTATAAAACATCTCTTCTATAACTGGATTAATTTCTATTGGAGTTTCCCAATTTACAATTTTTGATAATGCAGTTGCTAAAACCTGATTTGAATAGCCATCAAAAGGTCTAGAGCCATGTCCTGAAAGTCCATTGACTTCAACTTCTACCCAAAATGATTTTTTTTGAGCCACAGCAATAGCAAAAACATCCATACCCGGGAATGAATCAGTTGAACCAATACCTCCTTCATCCCATACCCATTCTGGATCTAATAAATCCCAATGATTCTCAATCATCCACTGAACTCCATACTCTCCTAAAATTTCTTCATCAGCAACAGCTAAAAATTTAACTGTTCTATCGGGTACCCAACCTTCTCTATTTAATAAAATCAAACTTATTAATTGCATCATTCCAAGAGATTTCATATCTAATGCACCTCTACCATAGATAATACCATCTTTAATTTCTGCCCCAAATGGGTCAGTACTCCAAGCATCTAAGTCAGCAGGAACTACATCAACATGATTTAATAATAGCAATGGTTTAAGATTAGAATTTCTTCCTTTAATTTCAGCTAATAGGTGCATTCTTCTTGGATCTTTATCAACAGTAAATGTCTGATATGATATCTCATTTTTCTCACATAACTCAGCAAGCCAATTAATTGCTTTAGTTACATCTCCAGGAGGATTGCTCGTATCAATTTGAATATATTTTTGTAATAGACTAACAGATTCTATCTGAACTTGATCCCAATTAGGATTAGCAAAAATTGTTGAAAGGAATATTAATATTTGAAAACAATATATTAATTTTGATTTTATATACATATTATTCACCCAATAATTTATTAAAAAAAAGACTCATTTTGAGCCTTTAATTTTTATTAATACATTGTAAATTATTATATGGAACTAATCATATTAATAATCTCAGCTTTCATAACATCATCTATATCTGCTGTGCTTGGAATGGGTGGAGGAATAATTTTACTTGGAATTATGGCAATTATAATTCCAAATGGATATATGGTAATTGCTTTACACGGCATAATACAGCTAATTAGTAATACTACACGTACTTTTGTTTTCAGAAAACATCTCAAAATGAAATTAATTAAGGAATTTTTAATAGGTGCTATAATAGGTGCTGGTCTTTCAGCTACAATAATATTTTTACTAATAAAATTTTTTGAAGTTAGCTCAGCAAGTGAAATAAAGGTTGATTTTTTAAAACCTATAATTGGGATTTTTATTATTTGGTATCTTTTTTTAAAAGGACCAAAAAAAGAAAAAGAATCTAAATCATTTATTAAAGTAGGTGGCATTAGTGGTCTAGCCTCAATTTTTGTCGGAGCAACGGGTCCACTGATTGCACCATTTTTTTTAAACAGCAATCTAAGTAAAGAAAATATAATAGCAAATAAAGCTGCATGCCAAATGATTACTCATTTAACAAAAATTCCATTATTTATATTTTTCTTTAATGTCAATTATATTGGAGAATATAAATTACTTTTTCCATTAATATTAGCAGTATTTATAGGTACAAATTTTGGTAAAAAAATATTGAATATGATTCCTGAAAAACTATTTATTAGATTATTTAAAACAACTTTGTTTATTATTGCTCTTAAATTGATTTTCAGTTATTAATAATTATTTATTAATAAAAATTGGAATTAAAGAAGAAAGCAATATGTAGGAACCAAACAAAATTGTCATCTCAAAACTTAGACCAAACCAACTTGCATTTTGATAAAACAATATACTAGAAAATAAAAACAATTTTATTAATCCGTAAATCTTGAATGATTTTTTGTTATCCAAAATTGAAGAATAAATAAAAATATATACAAAAATATAACCTGCATATAAATAATTTAAATTTAAAGATTGATTATCAAATAAAATAAATAGATGGAACATCATAATAGATGCAAAAAAATATTCTATCCAAGAAAATATAACGAAATTCCTTGGATTATAAGGATTGTATTTTTTTTGATCATAAGGATTTAAGATTTTTTTAATAGGATATTTAAATTTAACATCAACAGGCCTCCACCCTGTTGGCATAAACCAAATTCTAATTTTATCTAAAATATTCTTAGTTCTCCAAGAATCTTTTAACAATTGCCATAAATGTTTAAAATTAATAATCACAGGATTCCATGTAGAGGCAGGTGTCAATGTTCCATATACAGGCTTTACTTCAGACAACTCCTCTTGAAACGTTCCAAATAGTTTATCCCAAACAATAAATATTTGACTATAGTTCTTATCAATATATTCTGGATTTATAGCATGATGGACTCTATGATGTGATGGAGTTACTAAGATATATTCTAGAATGCCCATTTTATTAATAAGCCTTGTGTGATACCAAAATTGCATAAACAAATGTATAGGCCCTAAAATAGCAAAAACATATGCTGGGATACCAAGCAATGCAGCTGGAATCATTAATATAGCTGCATAATTAAATGTTTGTGAGATTGACTGTCTAAGAGCACAAGACAAATTAAACTCTTCACTTGAATGATGTATAACATGTCTATTCCAAAAAATATTAACTCTATGATTCAATCTATGCAACCAATACCCTGTAAAATCCTGGACTACTAATGCACATAAAACAACTATCCATAATTGCTCTATTTTATATATAGAAATATTTTCAACTAACCAGGAATAACTAACAATAATAATACTTATCTTTAAAATATTTTTTATTATATTTGTCATCCCAGAACTTAAGCTAGATATCATATCAGCATGTCTATTTACCACTATCCCTTTATATCTAGCAAACACTTCCTCTATTGCAATTAAAATCATAAATAGAGGAATAGCTACAAATAATGATTTTATATAAAAACTCATTAAATATTATCTCCAATTATGATATTAACAACCAAAATAATATCTAAAATATTAAGAATATTATCAGTATTTATATCAGCTATTGATATATATTCATTATTTATTACATAATCAACTATCACTATAATATCTAAAATATTTACTATTTGATCATTATTTATATCTCCAAGTAGTTCATTTGAACCAATATCTAAAAACTGATATAAAAAATTAAATGAATCATTTAATATCTGATAATAATAATCATTAGGCTGTCCTGATATCCAATTTCCATTTAATGATCCCCAATATTCATGTCCTTCGCCTTCTTCAATAAAAATTTCATTTTCTATTCCCATTATATTCATTTTATTATGAATTTGGCTTGAGCCATAAACAATAGGAAGCGTAATATTTATAGTAAAGGGTAATCCAGAATCTGATGGAACAACAATATCTAATGAACCATGAAACATAATAGCAGGCACATTGTCATCTTCATTTATATAATCTAATTCAGCAATAGCACCCCAACAGCTTACAATCGCTGTAGGTCTACTACTATGATTATAATTATTACCCGAACAATCAATACAACCTAAATCTGGATCATTTCCACTCCCATACGTAGATTCAGGTCTATCACTATCATCATAATATGCTAAATGTAAAGATATAAAACTACCGGCACTACTGCCCCATAAAAATATTTTTTCAGGATCAATTCTTAACTCTTCATGAAATTCTCTTAAATATCTAATAAGAGCACTAGCATCTTGTACCCCCCTATAAACTGCCCTTTCACCACTATAAGTACTTACTATATTTAATCCAAGTCTATAGTTTGCACTTATACCTACATAGCCTCTTTTTGCTGCATCAGCCGCTAAGGTGGTCATATCATCTGATTCATTACTACCTGAAAAAAACGAGCCAGGATGAAGGAATATAATTGCAGGCCTTGCAAGCTCTGTATCTCCAGAAGGTTCATATATATCCATATCTAAATCAATATCAATAGTATTCCATTCAAACAAAAATATAAAAGGTAAATCAGGAGCATTACCATATATGACATTTTCTGTTTTATCATAGTCTGTGAAAACTTCATCTAGATATCTTTCTTGAGGAAAAACTTGGAAACAAAACATTAAAATCAATATGTAAAACTGTTTATTCATAGAATAAATATAATAACTTTTTAGCTACTTAGAATAATATTAATTAACTCAATAATATCTAATACATTTATTGAACCATCTTGATTTACATCTGAAGCAGCAAATTCTTCATTATTTGGGACATATGTATCAATAGAAATATTAATAATTAATACAATATCAATAACATCAATTGAACCGTCAAAGTTATTGTCACCAATACTAAATTGTTCACTATAATAATAAGATTTCTCTTTTAGAGTAATTTGGACTTCTTCTGAATCAGATTTAATTTGATAATAATAATAATCATTGGGATATAAAATTTCATTTAAAGACCAATCCTCCCACTCTACAATACCAACATTATCAAAATATACAATAGACTCTACAGAATCTGTAGGGAATGATACCATTCTCAAATCAACATATTTAGAATTTTCAGGAACAATAATATTTTCATAATACTCTAACCAATCTGAAGTACCATCAATATCATTAGTATATCGTGTATCGATAGTACCACTACATCTAGATTCATAGAATCTTACACCAATTTTAGCGTCATTTGCATTTTCTGTTTTTATATAGCCTCTTACTGAAATCTCATTGGGATCTGAAACTAATGGATAGCAGTAATAATTATCAACTAATGCATTATCAGTATTATCCGGTGTCCTAATCATTTTAATTGAAGAATTGCCATTCCAATAAGTTAAAGTATCTAAAAAAGAAGTCCTCATATTCCAATAATAAGTATTTTTATTTACGCAAGAATCAACGACTGGATTAAAATCAAAATCACCCATCCAAATAATTTCTCTTCCTAATCTAAATTCTATATCTTGTGAAGAAATAATATCTTCAATATGAAAATTTTTATCTAATTTAATTGGTTTAGAAATGAAACCTCCACTATCATCTTGGTCAAGGACTAAAGTTGTATCTTTAGAAAAAGAATAATATGGTTCTCCATATACTAGCTTCGCAAAATTATTTTCTCTATCAACTTTCATGAAAGTATTTAGCTTTCTAGATTTCATAGATAAGAAATCAAGAATATAATTTCCTATTTTACCTGTTGCTAAATTTGGTAAATAATAATTTAAATAAATTGGAATTGCTTTATATTCAATAAAACCATTTTCATTAAAACTTGTATTTAAAATTAATGAAGACCACGTTTCAGGAAAATTTTGATCAAATATAAAATTCCCAAGAGAGTGAGCAATAAGTTTATTATTATATAATTCAAAACCTTGAATAACATGAGGATGATGCTGAACAACAATATCAGCTCCAGCATCAACAGCATAATGCGCCATTTCAATTGTTCTATCAGTTAATGAGTTATAAAAAGGATTGTATTCATAAACTGAATCCATACGATTACTTGGTTCAAAGCTATACTCATAACCAGTATGCATTTGATAGACAACAATAGAACTATCAAGATCAGAATCTAAATAATTCATCTGATTATCTATAGATTGTTCTGTCATTGGACAGAATCCTGGTGAATTTTCTCCAGCTGTATTAAGAGGTTCACAAGAATCACCTTCATCTTCACCGTTTACACTACTAGAACTAAGGAAAATTATTTCTATACCTTCATCATTTACTAATGATGAAGGGGCACATGCTGAAAGACTATCAAGACCTGAACCACCATAAGAAATCCCAGCATCATTTAAATATAAGTTTGTTGATATAATACCATTTGACATATAATCTAATACATGATTATTACCTAAATTTAAAAAATCAAAACTCACATTGATAAGCTCAGGTACTATTTCAGGGCATGAATGAAAAACAATTTTACAACTTTCATAACCAAGATGAGGAGTTGAAGTATCTAATGTAATTACAGATTCTAAGTTCCCAACATTAATAAAATTTGAATTTTGGAAATAAGATTCAACTCCATCAAACAAAACGCCTGTTCCACATTCTGGAATAATTCCGGGAGAACCAAAACCATCACAAAAATCATTCGGCATTAAACATAGATTATCTTCTAATTCTTGATTATTATTACTATAACTGTTTGCATTAGTACAATAGTATCTCCTCCCAAGCATTATATCACCGACAAAATTCATAGAATTTTGCGCACTAATATCTATGGAAAATAATAAAAATAAGAAAGCTATTTTAGTCACAATCTTCATGTACTTCAGTTTTAAAAGGTTTAAAATGAACATGTTCATTAGGGATAAGAAAACTTGATAAAAACTCAACAGATATGATATAACAACCTATGCTAAAACCTACCCAATTTTGAACAATGAAATCTGAATATACGTGACCTATATGAAACAAACCATGGAACCTAAGGCTCCATCTTAAAATTTCTATAAAATATTTCTTTAACATTAATCCTCTAAAATTATATTTATAATTTCTGTAATATCTAAGACATTAACTACCTCATCATAATTCATATCTGAGATACTTAATTCTTGAAAATCTAATTGTATATCATCAAGTATAAATGAAACTATTAATACAATATCTTGAACATTTAATATAAAATCATAATTAACATCTCCTGTTACTGTACATTCTGAAGTATCTTGATCCCAAAAATCTGACATTCCAATACATTCAGGATAAGGAGGACATAGTTTATTCCAAGATATATCAAATTCAAGATAGTCATTATGATTGGAATCTAATTCACATATTGTTTCTGGAATAAATCCAGATAAATAATTACCCTCTAATCTAAGAGTTGTAAGACTTGTTAATTCATTAATCTCCTCTGGGATAGGACCAGATAATTGACAATATATATATGCTCCACACATCAAACTTGTTAATCGTCCATTCTCCCATTCCTGTATTCCAAGTTCTAATGGCTCAACTATACCATTTTCATTTGAATTCCATGAATAATTTTCTCCATCTACTAAAAGTGACATCCATGAGTCACTAGAATCCATGAATGGGTTTGGGGAACCACAATAGTTATCCCAATCCTCACAGCCTAAATCAATTTCACTCTCATAACTATTATCAATCATTTTTTGAATAATACTTAAATCTCCATTATGGAAACAGGCTCCATTGATTTCCACATAACCTTCATCACAATTCTCTATATCAAATTCATCACATTCAGGCATACCTTGCCATGATGGTAAACTTGTTCCAGGGATTTCATTTCCATTTTCATTAACACACCAGCAATATCCAGTTGAACCCCAACATTGCATAGGTTCCCAATTACAATCATCAGTACATTGTGGTATAAAGCAACCTACCATTCCATCACAATCATCAATAGCAGCTGATTGTTGATCACAGCAGTCCTGGAGAAATGCCACATTAGTCAAAATAAAAATAGTTACGGCTAACTTAAATTTATTCATATAAATATTCCTTTTATTCATATCAAATTATATGATATTGATATATAAAATTTTAGTAAAATTTTGTAATAATTGTTATAAAATTAATAGAACATAATAAAAAAGCCTCTAAAAGAGGCTTTTTTATTAATGTAAACTATAATAATTACAAAAAATTATTTAGGTACTACTTTAGTTGCGCAAGGCCCTTTTTCTCCAGATGATTCAGTAAATTCTACACTCTGACCATCTTTTAAAGTTTTATAACCTTCCATTTGTATTTCACTCATATGGACGAAAAGATCTTTCCCTCCATCTTCAGGCTCTATAAAACCAAACCCTTTTGAATTATTAAACCACTTAACTGTACCTTGCTTTACATCACTCATTCTTATATTCCTTTAATTAACTATATTAATATTAGAAAATACAATTAATTAATATATATACAAAAGATAAAAAATTATTCATCATCATCTATCAAATGAGGAATATCATGACAATTTTCACTAAATCCACAATTTTCACATGAATAATGACAATTAATTACAATAACTTCTGTTTTGCAAACAACACACTGTTTCTTTTCTATCATAAACAAAAATATTTTTTTTTAAATTACTACCTGTGAAAATTAATATAATTTTATAAAAAATGAAATTCTTAAAACCAAAAATAATTATTAGTAAATGCTTAGAATTTGATGCGTGCAGATATGATGGTCAATTAATAAATAATAATCACATTAATAAACTAAAACCATTTATTGATTTTATTCCTGTATGTCCAGAAGTTGAAATTGGTATGGGAACACCTAGAGAAACTATAAAAATTGTTGAAAATAAAAATGAAACATTACTCTATCAATCTGCAACAAAAAAAGATTTCAATGATAAAATGAATTCATTTTCAAAAAAATATTTAAATAATGTAGAAAATATCGATGGATTCATTTTAAAATCACAATCTCCATCCTGTGGATATAAATCAGCTAAAATCTATCCAAAAAAAAACAACGCTTCAGCTCTTAAAAAAGGAGATGGAATATTTACAAGAAACATCTTATCAAAGTTTCCAAATCATCCTATTGAAGAAGAAAAAAGATTAAATAATATTTATATAAGAGAACATTTTTTAACCTGTATTTTCACTGTTGCAGATTTTAAGACAGTCAATAATTTCAATACACTTTATAGATATCATGCTAAACATAAATATTTATTCATGTCATATAATCAAACGCTTATGTCAAAAATGGGTAATATTGCAGCTAATGAAAAAAATGAAAATTTTAATTTAATTAAAAATAAATATTTCAAATCATTGCTTATTCTATTATCAAAAAAGTCCAGATATAAATCAAATATTAATACTCAAATGCATGTTTTAGGATATTTTAAAAATCTATTAACATCTAAAGAAAAAAAACATTTTTTAGATAAGTTAGAACTTTATAGAAAAAGAAAAATTCCTATATCATCAGTTAATAATATACTGCACTCATGGATTTATAGATTTGAAAATGAGTATCTAATGGATCAAAGTTTCTTCAATCCATTTCCTGAAGATCTTATATATAAAGAAGTATCTAGATTTGAATAATTAATTTAAAATAATATTAATTAAAAGTATTATATCTTGAACATTCACTATATTATCTAAATTTAAATCTGCAGAGCTATTATATCCACTTGATGTTAAAACTAAATTAACAGCCAATACAACATCTTGAATGTTTATAACTAAATCAGAATTTAAATCACCTAATAAACTTTGTTCACACTCTAAATTAGTTAAATACTCTGATGCAGAGGATGGTATCTGAAGTAAAGACTCACACACAGAGTCATCATCTAATACATGATAACGAAGCCAGTTCAAAGCATAATCTTGAACTTCTCCATATGGATATGCAGCAAAGCCGTGACCACTATTTGCACCTTCAAACATGATTTTATCAGTAGATTCAGGCATATTAGCATATATATCTTGTCCTAACATTCCTTCATACGCAGTTAATTCATTCACTTCTACTTCTCCAGCAAATATTAATGATGGAACTGGGTGATCAACAAATTCTGGAACTAAGCATATACAATAAGTTTCTCCTTCATAAGTATCAGCAGGACATAAATCACAGTCTTCAAAAATAACTGTTGGATTTAATGAGATAACTGCTTTTAATGAACTATCCATCATTGCTGCATCATGAGATGCTCCACCTCCCATTGAATATCCTGAAACTGAAAAACTATTTTCATCAATAAGTCCATAAAGTGGAGAATCAACTCGATTATTTTCTTGCTTAATTGATTCAATCGCATCAATAAGTCCCTCACCTCTTTGGTAATGAGAATCATTAATTTCATCATTAGGTCCTATCCTCATTGCAATAAAACCATGTGAAGCATAAAACTCTGTCCAACTTGACATTTCAGAACTCCCGCCACCAAATCCAGGAGTTAAAACTATAGATTTATAAGGAGGATTACCATCAATAGGATAATATAAAACACCATCTCTATAATCAGGACCATTCCTAAGTCCTTGTGATTCAGTTATTGTAGAATAATCATAAGGCCCATCTCCTGAACCACCCCCACCAGTACCTCCACCAGTACTTCCACCACCTATATTTTGACATTCATTGGTATCATAATTCCACTCACAATATGTAGGCCATTCATTGCATTCAGATTCTGTAGTTAAATCAGGGCAATCTGAATATATAAAACTTAATAAGACTAGACTTCTAAATAAATTTTTCATTTTAATTATATTTTTTTATTAATTAAGACAGACAATTTTAAGGCAAATAAATATCTTTAATACTAAGAATTTTTATTAAAGATTGTAACAGTTAATTATTAATATGTAATACTTTTTCAAAATCATTTTTATTATACTTAAAATCTTTCTCCAAAGTATCTAAAATATTAATATACAATAATGAATCCATCATTGTTGAACGAGACATTATCCAACCAAATGTATTGTCAGGATAGCCCACAACCATATAATCATAATTTTCATCTAGCATAATCACTTCATATGGGGCTTTGTAAAATGGAAACCATGGTTTGATAAACTGAATATCCCACCTTCCTGGAATATTTTCATCAACCACAATACCCTTTTGCTTTATCATTTTTTCTTTACCGTTTTTAATCGTTTTATATGTAATTCCTATAGTTCCATCTTCGTTTAATACATAATCATCATAAGAATTAGTACCACCTTCTTCTATCCAATTTGGAATAAGAGCAAAAACATACCATCTACCCATAAACTTATCTAAATCTATATTTTTAACAACAGGATGGCAAAAGAGAATTGAAAAATTTATTAATAGTATTATTAGAACATTTTTTTTCATCAATAATATTTTCAACAATTTTAATTATTTTCTTTCAACATTTTTTCAACTTCAAGTACATGTAATTCTTCCTGACCTATCATAGTTCTCGCATACTCTTCTAAATAAACAGATTGATCATTAACAATATCTAACAATTCATAATAAATTTTAATTGCTTTTTTTTCATGTTCCAAAGTTTCTTGTAATATATCTTTTATATTATGTTTATCTGTTTCTTCAAGATTATCAATACCAAGCGGAGGATGTCCACCTAAACCAGTTATATATTCACCAGCCATATTTGCATGAGTCAAAGATTCTGATGCTTGAGCTTTAAAAAAATCAATTAATGGTAATCTATTATACCCAAATATCATTAATGAATAATGTGTATACCTAATAACTCCTGATAATTCTAAAATAAAAATTTCGCTTAACTTATCTATAACATTTTTTTTATCCATAAATTTTCTCCCCTATAATGTAATAAGTTACAAATTAACATAATATTTTATATACTATTAAATTGAATTTAAATATTAATTTTATAAATGAATCAAAAAACAATAAATCTTGCTATTACACATTTAAGTAATGATTCAAAATTAAAAACAATAATTGATAATCATAGCAAACCTAATTTTAAAAAAAATAATGATTATTATAATTCATTAGCTAAATCAATCATTTATCAACAACTAAGTGGAAAAGTTGCAAATATAATTTATAATAGATTTCTAAATACCTTTCAAAACAGAAAACTCGATCCTAAGATTATTATAAATATGAGTGAAAAAGAACTTAAAAATATTGGTTTATCAAAACAAAAAACTAGCTATATCAAAGACCTGTCTTTATATTTTTTAAAAAAGAAAAACTCTATTGATTTTAAATTAATGAATGATGATGAAATAAGAAATGAATTAATATTAATTAAAGGAATAGGACATTGGACTATAGATATGTTTTTAATGTTTACAATGTTAAGACCAAATATTTTACCTACTGGTGATTTAGGAATAAAAAAGGGATTTAAAAAATTATTTAATCTAAAAGATTTACCAGATGATGAGTATATGTTAAAAAAATCAAAGCCTTGGGAACCATATAGAACAATTGCTTGTTGTTATTTATGGAGACTTGTTGATGATGAAGATTTTTGGTAAATATATTTATTATAAAATTAGATTTATTAAAAGAATAATATCTTGAACATTTATTAACTCATCATAATTCATATCAACTATAATATTATATTCACTATATAAAATAAGATTAACTGATTGTATAACATCTAAGACATTAATTATTAGATCACCATTAATATCACCTTGTGTATATGGGATTTCTTCACAATAGCTATTATCAATTTGGTATGTTCCTCCATCGCATTCATACCAACAACAACCTGCACAACTCCCATGATAAAAACCACAACTCCAATTACACTCAGAATTTGCGATGCATTGATTTTGTGTTAATGAATAACAAGAACCAACATCAATATCTACAATCCAATCACAACCAAAACTATCTTCACAATTTGATTGTTCCATTTCTGAGCATTCTGGCATTACTATTTCTTGACAATAGCTGTTATCTATTTCATATGGGCCACCATCACAACTATAATTACACCAACCCATATAATCATCAATAAAATCACAGTTCCAATTACATTCAGGATTTAATTCACAATCATCACCCGAAAGATTTCCACAATTTCCATTTTCTATATCTTCAACCCATTCACAAACACCATCAGAACTACATTCTGTTTCATTCATTTCAGAACAATCTGGAGGTAAAACCTCAATGCAATTTCCTTCATCAACAAAATAGTTTCCTCCACTACAAACACTATTATCTATTTGAAATCCACCACCTACACAATCACTTCCATGATTACCCCAACCTCCCCAACTCCACTCCCAGCTACAACCATAATCGGAATATTCAGCACATGCTTCTGAACTTCCAAAATTACTGCAACTATAATAAGTTGTTTGTGTATCCCATGAGCATTGGTCTACATTATTACAGGCAAATTCTTCTTCTTCAGAATTACAATTTTGGAGTATTAAATTATCTTCCCAATTACAATGAGGATCATCGTGACATTCTTCAATATTATAATTTTCACATTGAGAATAAATAATTCCAAAATAAAGGAAACAGTAAACTATATATTTTAAATTCATATAATAATATTAACTATTATTTTATAAGTTGTAAATACGACAATTTTTCACATTTATAGATTTATATTGATTGAAGGAAAACTGTTAAATCAGTTTTTAGTTTAAGTTTCTTTTTTATTCTATAACGATGCTGTTCTACACCCCGTCTTGTTATTGCAAGAATTTCTGTTATTTCTATAGTTGAAAAATTCATTTTAATTAAATTACAAACTCTTAATTCAGACTCAGTAATAGAATTAGATTTATTTATAATATATTTATTAAAATCAGGATGAATATCATTAAATAATTTCATAAAGACATCCCAATTCTTTGTATGCATCATACGCTCATTACATAATTTTATTATTTTATTATTACTTAAATTTTGTCTAGATATTTTAGTTGTAATATTTTTTAAAAACTCTCTTTCTGAAAAAGAAACAAGAGCTTCTGTTGTTAATTTTCTTTTCTTAGTTTCTATATCAAATTTTATTTTAAGATTATTTTCTTCCATTAGTGAAAAATCATTTTCTCTCGATAAATATTTAAGTGCATTTATGTTAATATCACTAAAAATTCTATCTTTATCTTTTATACTTTTTTCTAACGCTTTATTTAACTGATTAATAATTAATGAGAACGATTTATCATCTTTTATCTTTTTATAAATCATTGAAATCATTTTCAATGTTTTAATATCTAAATCATATTCTTTTATAGATTTATTTTTTAGTAAAACATTATTAAAAGTTTTAATAGCTTCTTCATACTTATTATTTTTATATAAATATTCTCCTATGCTATATAAAACTTTTGGAATCATTTTAACAGCATCCATTTTTTCAAATAATTTTAATGCTTTATCTAAATATTTTTTTGATTTGTTATTTTTTTTAAGATTTAAATAAATCTTACCCAATGAATGATATATATATGGTCTATATATCATATCATTATTATTTTTGCTAATCTCAATAGCTCTTTGACACCTATCTTTTGCCTGATTATATTTTTTTCTTTCAATAAGATCATTTGCTGTGTTAGTCAATACTGGAATTAACGTTACTAAATCATTTTTTGATTCAGCTATTTTTATAACTTTATCATAATGAATATTAGATTTTTTATTATTTTTTATTTTACCATAAACAATTGCATATGCAACATTAAGCTTTATAAAAGGATTATAATTCTCTATGCATTCAGAAATCAAGCTATTAGCTTTATCTAAATACTTAATTGCTAATAAATTTAAATTATAATCAGAAAATAGTAGACCTAAATCAGTATATGAAAATATCAATCCATTAATACCAAGCGGATCATCAAGTATGGTCTTCCACATATCTATAACTTCATGAGAGTCTTTTACTAAATTTTTTTGCAGTCCTAATTCTCTATTAAGTTTTATTACTAAAGTTAAATTATGAGCAATACAAAAAGTAATGCCACATTTTCTAGAAAGATTATTTATTTTATTTAATAAAACTAATCTCTGATTATGATTAATAGATGAACTTTGGAAGATAATAATATTAGCATTATACAGTATATCCTTATTCGATTCTAAAGATTTTATATTCTTATATAAAGAGGGTACATCTTTGAAATCTTTATTGTTTAATTGTTTAATAAGATTAGCCTTAGTCAAAAATAAGCTCCACTTTAAATTATATCATAATATAACAAATAAAATAAAATTATTTAACTACGACTATTATTCACATTAGGAATTTTAAATAAGAAATTAATTTAGAATAATACTAACTAATTCAATTATATCAAGGATATTTACAGTGCCATCAAGATTCATGTCCGCTGAATCAAGATATTGATTAAATAAAATAATATTAATAATAGAAACAATATCCATTACATTTAAGACTCCATCATTATTCAAATCACCTAAAGGAATCTGTTCAACTGATAATTTCAATGCAACTGGCCTATGGTCTGATATATTTTGGTCATATTGACTAAATCCTCCATCCATAAAATCATCAATCCTAATTACTTCAACATACAAATTATTATCAAATAATTCATTGGTAATAAGAATATGATCAAGATGAGATGGCCAACTAGGATATGACCACCCATTGCTATTACCTTGCGCTATATCCATATCAGTAAAAAAATAATTTTCAGAATCATCTAAAATCATTTGAAAAACATTATCGTTAGGGTTATCATTCAACTCATCATTTAAATCACCAAGAATGATAACATTACTATCTGGAAAATAATTATCTACATATTCCTTCAATAAATTTGAAGCAAGATATCTTCTAGTTTCTTCATCATCATCATCATTAAGATTCATATTATCATCACCACAACATTTAAAATGGTTATTAATAATAATATAATTTTCATTCATAAAGTTCATATCCATAACCATAGGAGATCTAGGGAATGGACTCCAATATGGTGAAGAAGTATAAATTTCATAAATATTATTAATTTCAACCGTTTGAGTATTATATATATAAGCTAATCCAGCGAACCAACTTGATTCTAAATATCCGTCATAATCATCTAATCCATTTACAACTTGATTAAATGATGATATATCATCAACCTCCTGTATTGCTAAAATATCTATATCTAATGCTTCAATAATTTGTCCTACATAATCAATTGTAACTTGACCATTCTTGGGAAACCATTCAATATTCCAAGTCATGATATCTAAATCATTATCTGTACCAAAGTACAACTCATCTAAATCTTGAGATAACGGAAAAGCTATAAAAGCAAATAATATTAAAATATTTTTCATAGTTAAATATATTGATTATTTTTTAGAAAACAATTTATAGAAATTTAAGAAGTAAAAGAAATTAGATGAATTTATTTAAAAGATTAACTAAATCTACAACTCTATTTGAATATCCCCATTCATTATCATACCAGTTTAGCACTCTTAAATATTTACCATTAATTATATTTGTACCAGATGGATCATAGATTGATGACTTTGAATTGCCTATGATGTCTGTTGATACGATTGGATATTTAGAATATTCTAAAATATTTTTTAATCTATCTGTTTTAGAAGCAGCTAGAACAATACTATTAAACTCATCCACAGTAGTATCTTTTTCAAGTTCAACAAACAAATCTACTGCAGAACCATCAGACACTGGAACTCTAGATGCAATTCCATCTAATTTTCCATTTAATTCTGGCAATACTTTACCAACAGCCCTAGCAGCACCTGTTGATGTAGGTATAATGTTTTCTGCAGCTGCTCTAGAACGTCTCAAATCTTTGTGTGAAACATCTGCTAGCCTCTGATCATTAGTATATGCATGGATTGTATTAATCACACCTTTTACTATACCAAAATTTTCATGAATAATCTTTGCCATTGGCGCTAAGCAATTTGTTGTACAACTAGCATTAGAAATTATATTATGACTTGAATTAATATCCTGTTCATTAACTCCAAGAACTACCGTATAATCTATTTCATCTTTTGCAGGAACAGTCAATATTACTTTCTTTGCTCCGGCATTGAGATGCATATTTATTTGTTCTTTACTTCTAAATATTCCAGTCGCTTCAATCACAAGATCAACATTATTTTCACTCCAAGGCAGATTATTAGGATTAGGTTCACTTATTATTTGAACCTTCTGATTAGGAGTAAATAATATTTTATTTTTGATCTCAACGTCACCGTCAAAATTACCCATAACTGTATCATACTTTAATAAATATGCAATACTTTCGACATCACTTAAATCATTAATAGCGACAATTTTATGATCAGTTCTTGATGTGATAATTCTATAAATAGACCTTCCAATTCTTCCAAAACCGTTTATAGCAATATTCATTATTTTAATCCCTCGTATAATGAAATAACATCCAGCACCCTACTTGCATGGTTATAACCATTATCATACCACGCTAATGTTTTAACCATATTATTTCCAACCTTTAAAGTTCCTAATCTATCAAACACCACAGATTCTTTCATGCCAATAACATCTGAAGAAACTATTGGATCTGATATTATTCTAATAAAATCAGGAAACTTTAATGCTAATTTATCTATAGCTAAATTAATTTGCTCTTCATCTTCAAAATTATTTTTAAAAACTGTTGTCATATCTAGCAAGGAACCAAATTGGACGGGGACATTCAACGCAGTTGAGAAAATTTTATTTTTATATTCTGGTAATATTTTTTCTATCCACTCAGAAGAGAAATTAAAGTTTGGAATTATATTCTTTGCAGCAGAACGACTTCTTTTCAAATCATTATTTGCAATATCCAAAAGAGGTTGATCACTAGTATAAGAATGAATTGTTGTAAGAGAACAACACTCAATCTCACTGAATTCATTTAATGCTTTTAACATTAAACCAAAGGCATTTGTTGTTGAAGAACCAGCTGAAATAATTTGATCACTATCTTTAATATTTAATTCATTTAAACCTGGAATTATCAAATTATCTAAATCATTATTTGGTAAAGATGCTAAAACAACTTTACTAGCACCAGATTGAATATGCTTACTTAAAACTGACCTATCCAGAAATTTCCCAGTTGCATCTATAACCCATTCAACATCATGGTCTCCCCAATTTACATCTCCTGGAGAAACACCATTTACAAATTTTGTTTTTTCACCATTATAAATAAAAGAATTATTTTCAATGCCTACACCAATTTTTTTATTTCTAAGATTATTATTTAATAGATAATTCAAAGAATTGATATCACCAATATCACTTATAACTTTAACTTGAAATAGATTGGAATTTAAAGTATTTTCATAAAGGTATCTCCCTATATGACCAAAACCCATTATTCCTATATTAATTTTATCTGACATAGATTATAATTTAAGAATATATAGACACAAGGAAAGAGTATTATTTAATAATAATTAATCTATAATAATACTAACAAGTTGAACAACATCTATGATATTAATAATACCATCACCATTTAAATCTGCAAACATATAATCACAAGAACCATCATCAATATTAGCCTCTTGACTAAAATTATTTGCTTCTTCATAAGTACAACCAAAATTTAAAAATGATGAATATTGGCATGTAGAATCATCACCATCTCCAAGGATATCAGCAATCGGATTATAATTATATGCAGTAGGATCAGTGCAGTTTGATCCAGCCATACAATGGTCACCCATCCAATAACAATTTTCATTATTAAAACAATCAAATTGATTATCAAAATCCATACAATTATCACTTGATTCCATACAATGATTACCCATCCACATACATCCATCTATATCCATACATGCTAACTGATTCTCTACACTACTACAATTATCACATTCATCATCATATTGGCATGTATTATTTTCATAAACAGCACCAATATCATAATTACAAGCATTAGAATCTGTACATCCATACATTGCATCAAGCAAAACAGGAATGTATGTATATTGAAATTCATACAAATTGGGCATATCAAACTTATATCTTAGAACCATGTGATGATCAATAAAAGCATATGCTGAATAGGTTGATGCTGCAAACATATTCCAAATATTATGATTTGGATCACCATCTAAAATGAGTGGATTATTCCCATGCTGACCAAGCTGATCATATAAATCTGCCCATTCATTGCATGAATAAAGATCTTGTTCATTTGAACTGTAATCCATGCTCACAATAAATTGAAGGTTATCATTCTGTTGTGTAAATTCAAGTAATTGATCCATCAAACTGACGTAATCATAACAAGCAGGTCACCATGTTGCATTCATACTAATAATTGATATCTTGTAGTCACCGCCATTTTCATTTCCATTCAAATCTAAAAAAGAAAAATTATCTCCTGTTGAATAATTTCCTTCACCATTACATACAGGAATTTGTAACGATTGATCTTGATAACTTAAAGTATCTCCTATACTATATAGAGAACGAGTAGATGATTGTTCATTTGTTGGACAATAAATTGTATTGGGTAATACAATAGAAAAAAATAATATAAGAACTGTTATCATAGTTTTAGAAAAGAACTAGCTTAAAATAATATTTACAACTTGTATAATATCTAATACATTGACAATACCATCTGAATTCATATCAGCATTTGATTGAGTATCACCAACAAGTATTAAGTTTACTAATAATATTATATCCTGAATATTAATAGTTGAATCATTATTAACATCTCCAAGAATAGATTGATTATAATGATCTTCAAGAATACTTCTTACATATTCTTTAGATGAAAATGAAACCCCGCTTGTCAATTCAACATTACCAATCATATTTCCATCATAATCTAATATTACAAGATATTTATGTTGACCATAAGGAGAAAACTGTTCTCTAATAGGAAGTCCTGGATATTGATCCATTACTAATGGAAGATCTGAGTTTGCACAAAAATTACTATTAAAACTACTTATATTTGTTTGCCCTATAGCAATGATTACCACATTTTCATAACCATCATTATTCCTTAACTCATCTTGGAAATCGGACAACTGCCCGAAAGTATTAGTTCAGCCCGCTCATCCTTGAGAACCAAAATAATGCATAGTTATATAATCTAAATAGTAAGGTTCCCATACATTCAATCCAAAAGATGATGAAGTTGAATTTAAATCTTCAAGAGAGTAGTTATATTCATCAGTAAATATAAAAGCTGAAAGTATTATTGATAATAAAATCTTTTTAATCATATCTAAATCTATATAAATATTATCTATAAAAGAAATATTATATAAAAAAATACTATTCAATTATAATATTGACTATAGATATAACATCAATAATATTTAAAATTTCATCTTGATTTAAATCTGCTATTAAAATATAATAGTCTGATAATATCCAATTTATTAATGATATAATATCAGTGATATTAACAATTTGATCATAGTTCACATCACCTAATAAAACATTTAATTCATTTGGAGGATAAAAATCTAAACTAAAAACTTCAGATAAATCCCATGTAATTCCTGGAACCCAATAATCTCCACCAAATTCATAAGCTCCAATATCAGGAGAATCTCCTAGATATTCAATTTCTAAATTATCATATATTGACCCAGAATCTATCAGATTAGAATTTTCAACTAAACTGAAATTATAATTTTGACTATCTACTAAATAATCTTTTATATCAAATGTTGTTTCATATCCATTCCAATTGTTTTCATAATTTCCAGGTACTGGATATGTTTGATAATCACCTGTTCTATGTCCAGCTATTTTATTTGCTGCATTGTTAATAGTTATGGTTCCATCATTTCCACCTTGATCTATCATAATAATAATATCATTTTTATCACCATTATCAAAAGCTGTATTATTATAAATATTATGGTTATACCCCTTCACCATTATTCCTCCTTGGACATTCCAAATAACATTATGATGCATATGTCCACCATACCCATCTCCTTCTCCATCAAATCTTGCACCAAACTTACCAGTATCATGTAACCAATTATACCTTATTTGAACGTCTGGCTGTTGACCAACCATACACTGAACAAGCGCACCATCACTTTGCATATGTCCACTATCTGACATATCATTTAATTCTATAATAGCTGCATTCCCAGGATTTAATGTTGCAGAAGCACCCATTTTATGCATAGTATTCCTTCTGAAAATATTATTACTTCCTCCCATTTGAATGGTTGTCATAAGTCCATTCAAATCAGTGGCAGTATAATCAATATGGTAAAAATAACAGTTATCAATTGTATTATTATTTGAATACATTTCTAAAGCTGAACCATCGGTATATCTAAAAGCACTATTACTAACTATGCAATTACTGCTTGAATTAAATATGGACATTTCAGGCTGAGTTGCTACTATACCAAGCATTCTTTTATAACAACTAGGGTATATTAGATTACAGTTATCTACTTTAGAATTATCTGAATTATCAAATTTAAATGTAGTTCCAAAAAATTCTAAATTTTTAATTTCAACATAATCAGAGTTTATTATTTCAAAAGCATATGATTGAACTTTTCCTCTTATATCTAACGTATTAGGATTAATATCATCAATTGGCCAAAAATATACTTTAGATGAATCAGGGTTATAGTACCATTCTCCTTCAATATCTAAAAATTCTATTTTATTTTCTAAAAAATAATCATGATGTTTTGTCTTCCATAAATCTACAGGTTCATAAGTAAAAGTTCCTCCATTATGCGTTAATACTTTTCTAGTAAAAGTTTTAAATGAACCAACATTCAAAATAGCCGTTGCCCCTTCAACATTAAAACCAATGTTTTCTAATGAAACACCCTCATATGGAGCATCAATCATCATCCCATTTTCATAAGCTGTGTCATCTTCATCAATCAAACCATGGGCCCAATGATTTTCTTTATCCCAAATTGAACCATCTGAAAAATTTGCATTTGGCCATCTTGCCATAACCATTTCTTCATAGTCTACAAATAATTGCCAAATATCAAAATCAATAGAAGCTTCCCAAATATTATCTGTATATGGAATCCATAAAGAATCAATTGGCGATGTTCCATTAAGAACCACTCTCTCATTATTGTAATTAGTAAAAACTATCGGATTTAAACTGTTTCCATCATTATTATCCATAATTATATTTTCATGATATTGACCTTGTCTGATATAGCAAGTATCTCCAGCTTGCATAATATTAGCACATTGTTGAATATTTAAAAAAGGTTCATTAAAACTTCCTGAATTTTCTAAATGACCAGTAGTAGATACATAATAATCAATTGAGAATAAAAAAGATAGGTATATATATATGGTGAAAATTTTCAATTATTTAACTATCCAAAATAATATTAACCAATAAAATGATATCTTGAATATTTAGATTATAATCAAAATTAAGATCCGTCATTAAAAACACAAGGTCCCAACTATAATAGTCTCCTATATTTAAAACATATGAAACTAATTCAATCACATCCAGAACATCTACCTGACCATCAAAATTAGCATCCCCAAGAGCATTAGTAAAACTAGAACCTACCGTTAACGTTAAAGTTATTGAATCAGTTATGGGACACATATTACAATAAGGATCATCAGATTCACTACAATCTTCTTCGCAATGCAACGTGACAGCTTCAGCTGTAAATGTTATTGGAGTACCCTCAGGAATAAATGGACTTATTTCAAATGGAACATTTAAACCATAAACACCCTGAGATTCTATAGCATACCACCACGTTTCAAATTCAAGAATATCTGTCCCCGTTCCACCATAAAATGAAACTCCTTCGGTGTTACTTTGAATTCTAATTCCAGGATAATAAGGACAAGCAGGACCGTTATTAAATAAATTAATACCTAAATAACCTGTACCATTTAAGTCATCATAAGGATTAACAATATTATCTCCATTCAATTCATAAGATATAAAATCACTAATTCCCAAATTATAGCAAACATTTAATTCACAATCAGAAAACATCGTATCTTGGTTATTTATATAAGTTTCAATACAGGTAGGGTATGGAGGACATAATGCATTACCATTTAAATCAAAAATACTATTATCACTAAAATCTAAATCTAATTCACAAATACTATCTGGAATTAATCCACTTAAATCATTATATGACATTATAAAAACTTCAATGTATTCCCAGTCTGTTATATTATTAGGAATTTCACCTGATACATCTAACCAATTATAATTACCATTAATGATAATAGGATAACAATCAAATAATACAATTCGTCCATTTTCCCATCCTTGATCACATAATTCTAATGGTTCAATAATACCATTATTATTTATATCAAGAATCATATTTATGCTACCATTACTATTTTCGATAAACGTATCTAAAACATTAATATCTTGTTCAAAATAACATTGTTCATTTATAGGTATAAAACCAGTTTCACAATCTTGATTGATAGCCAGTGAAAATATAAAAATTAATATAAAATAAATTCTATTCATATATTTTATGGTAATCCTCCTACCAAAATATTAATCATCACAACAACATCTAGAACATTAACATAACCATCCTCATTAACATCTGCTATTACATTATAATCATTTACAAGAATAATATTAATCATCAATACTATATCTTGAACATTTAAAATACTATCTTGATTAATATCTCCTAGAATATCTAAATCATTTATTGATATAGTAAACTCTATCTCACTACTTTGAATATCGTTATAATTTGAGGTAGCAATAAGAACATTATTGTATTCAGCATTTAGATCGAAATCATAAGAATTATTATTGGAAGATAAAGAAACTATATCCAATATATTTTCTTGATTTATTTTAATATGAAATAATTGAATATCATTTAAATAATCTGTAGAAACCATTAAATCCATATTTTCTGATGGTAACTCAATAAATAAACTTGCTCCTTTATTTGTTGATAAAGTAAAAGTATTCTCAAAATCAGATAAAGTTGAACCTGAACAATAATTTGATGATTCACTAAAAAAATTATTAGGGATACTTCTTTCACCAGTAAAATATCTCCAGGTTGCATAATCAACATATGCATCAGATAAAGATTTACTATTATTTGTTACATATTCAATAGCATCATTATAAATAGGGAAAAGTGAAACGGGATTCCCGCTAGCATATTCAGTCCCATAGTCTTCCCAAAAATATCGTACTATAGATGAATCTTCTAATGATTCAACTAAAAATTTTTGCCATAAAGCACTTCTATAAGGATAAATTTCAGCTGGATAATCTATTCCATATTCTGGATATGTTAAAGGTGTTACAACATCACAATTACTAAGCATCGTTTGCAAATGAGAACTATTAGGATAAATTACATTTTGCATATAAGTAGCCGTTTGCTCAAAAAACCAACCATTATGCATATAATTCCCAGGTTCACCTGAAACAGAATAGCCATATCGTAATTGAATAGAATGATGAAGTTCGTGTGCAACAACATGATAATTCCAAGATGGTAGAGTTTGATAACTATTTGATAAAGTAGAAATCTTCATATAGCTCGTATAGCCTCCTAAATACGGAGCAACAGGATATGGGTTATCAGGAACTACCATTCCAGGACCTTCATTTGATATATATATATCATATTTAGAATTTCCACCAAAATTAATACAATGATCAGGAGATTCTATATCAGTTATTGATTCATCACAATCAGGAGGTATATTTTCCCAGCCATCTTCTAAATATTTTATTAGAGCAGCTTCTGCATGATCAATAATTGATTGTGCATATCCATAATTAGACTGCAAGCTAATACACTCCCCATTAATTAGTTGACATTCAGTCTCAGATATTGTAAAGTGAATTACAAAATTTTCACTTTCAATAATTTCAGGCTCAATAAAATTATTTCTAGTTATATCTCTTATATCCTTATTAACGATACATGATGTATGATTTGATTCAGATAACAGAAAACTAAAAAATATAAAAACTGGTAATATGAATTTTCGATTAATAAATTTCATAATTAAATATACAAAACAAAAAAGCCTCTAAAAAAGAGGCATTTTTATTTTAATAAATGAATTATTTTTTCTTATTAAGGGATATTCTTTTATTTATATCTAACTCCATTTTTCTAATTCTTAAATTCAATGGAGTAATTTCAATCAATTCATCTTCTGCTATAAATTCAATACATTTATCTAATGACATTACTTGAGGTGGGCGCAAAACAACGGTATTATCCTTGCTGGCAGATCTCATATTTGTTAATTTTTTCTCTCTAACAATATTCACATCTAAATCTCCAGGTTTATTTCTTTCTCCAACAACCATTCCTTTATACACTTCTACTCCAATATCTACAAATAATTCTCCCCTGTCAACCATAGCTAAAGAAGCATAAGGCGTTACTTTTCCTGGTCTATCAGCTACAATAACCCCAGAATTTCTTTGAGGAATATTTCCAAACCATGGAGCATAAGAATCAAATAAAGTATTCAAAATCCCTGAACCCTTAGTATTTGTTAAAAATTGATTTCTAAATCCAATCATTCCCCTTGAAGGAACTTTAAATTCTAAAGTTGTTCTTCCAAAACCATTATTATATAAATTAACCATTCTACCTTTTCTCGCTGATAGTTTTTCGGTTATAATTCCAACATGTTCTTCTTCAAGATCTAAAAAAACTGACTCAACTGGTTCTAGCGTAGCCCCATTTTCTTCTTTAGTAATTACACGTGGCTTAGATGCCATAAACTCATATCCTTCTCTTCTCATTGTTTCAATAAGAATTGCCATCTGAAGTTCTCCACGTCCACAAACCTCAAATACATCTGTTTCATTTGTCTTATTTACTTTTAATGATACATTACTTAGAGTTTCTCTAAATAATCTCTCACTTATATTTCGAGAAGTTAAAAACTTTCCTTCTTTGCCAGCAAAAGGACTATTGTTAACATGAAAAAACATAGACACTGTAGGCTCATCAATTAATATTCTTGGAAGAGGCTTAGGGTCTTCATTATCAGATACAGTATCACCAATTTTAATATCTTCTATACCTGCTATAGCAATTATATCTCCTGATTCTAACTCATCCACTTTAATTTTTTTTAATCCGCTAAAAGTATAACAAGCAGATAATTTCTGATCATACTTAATTTCATCTTTTCCACATAAGCTATACCTATTATTTTTTTTAATTACTCCATTATTTAGTCTACCAATAGCTATTTGACCTACATATGAATCATAATCAATATTTGTAATAAGAAACTGAGTATGCAAATCATCTTCAACTTCAGGACCAGGGAATGTATCTATTATCAATTCAAATAGAGGCGTTAAATCTTTAGAATTATCGGTTAATTCTATATGAGATACTCCATCTTTTGCATTTGTATAAATTATTGGGAATTCAATTTGCTCATCGTTTGCATCTAAATCAATAAATAAATCATATACTTCATTAACAACCTCATCAATACGAGCATCAGAACGATCTATTTTATTAATAACAAGTATAATAGGAAGATTTTTATTTAAGGCCTTCTGCAACACAAATCTTGTTTGAGGTAGAGGACCCTCACTAGAGTCCACTAGCAATAAAACACCATCAACTAAATTTAAACTTCTTTCAACTTCACCTCCAAAATCAGCGTGACCTGGTGTGTCTACGATATTAATCTTTATATCATTATAAAATATAGAGGTGTTTTTTGCAGTTATAGTAATACCACGTTCTTTTTCAAGATCCATAGAATCCATAACTCTATCTGATACTGTTTCATGAACTTTAAATGTACCACTTTGTTTTAATAATTCATCAACCAAAGTAGTTTTTCCATGATCAACATGTGCAATAATTGCAATATTTCTAAATTTATTCTTTATCATATATTTTGATTATTATTTTCTAGAATCTGAAGAATAACCGATTCAGTTGAATCTTCATAATATTCTTTTCCAATATTTTTAATAAAATCAACATTGTTCATAACTTGTTTTATATTTTGGTTCGCATTTGATACATAAGTGATAATACCATTTGATTGAGCTCCCTTTACAATATCTTCTAATGAATATATCCCTGTCAAATCTACACTTGATACAATACTCATATCTATAATTAATACTTTATGATTTGGAGCATTATTATAAACATTTATTAATTGTTCTGTTGAACCAAAAAATAATGGTCCATTTAATTTTAAAACTTTAACTGATAAACCATCCAATTCTTTTTTTTGTTTTTGATTTAAAACAAAGTCTGAATCTAAAATTGAAACCATTTTATATTTATAATTAGATCTTGATATTAATTTATTTAATGATTTAAGGATTGCTATGATAACACCTAAAGCAACCGCTACCATTAAATTTTGATAAACTGTAACAAATAATACAATTATAAAAATAAATAAATCTGAAATCGGAATTTTTCTTAATACTGGTAAAATACGATAATCTAAAATATCAATTCCTAATTTAAATAATATCGCTGCTAAACATGCATTAGGAATTGCAGCTAGCAAATAACCTAAACCTAATAATACTCCTAATAAAGTTAATCCTTTAACAATAGTTGATAATGGTGTCTTTGCACCAAACTCAATATTTCCTACAGTTTGGGTCGTAGCTGTTGCTGTTGATATACCTCCTAATAATCCAGCTGACATATTTGCCATTCCTTGGCCAAAAGTTTCTCTATCACTACTATGTCTTAAGCCTGTCATATTATCTGCAACCTTGCAACTTAACAGACTATCAATAACAGCTAAGCCAGCTAATAAAAATGCTGGTATTATAAATTCACTTATTCTAGATAAATCAGGAAAATAAAATGTAAATATTTTAGATTGTTCTGCAATATTCATTTTATCTCCAATATATGGAATACTTAAATTCATAAAAAAAGCAATACTAGTTCCTATTATTAATGCTGCGAGTGGTGATGGAATATTTAATAATGATTTAAATCTTTTTTGCAAAAAATCCCATAAAAATAATATTAACAAACAAGGAATAGCAACATATAGTGCATGAACATTGATATTTTGAATTGTATATCTAAAATTTTTAAATATATCATATATATTTTTTTCTGCCTCTAATCCTACAAAAGAATTTATTTGGGTAAGAATTACAATCGCACCAATTCCACACATAAAACCTGATATAACAGAATAAGGTATATAATGGATAAAACGAGAAATTTTCAATATGGAAATAAATACTAAAATTAATCCACTTAAAAAAATAATAGAAAATGCAGCAACTAAATCGGGTTCATTCGTAGTACCAATAACAAATACACCCATAAACATAGCAATTTGAGATGCCATAGGTGCAGTTGGTCCACTTACTCCCACCAAACAGCCTCCAAATAAGCCACCAACAATTCCACCAACTATTGCACTCCAAATACCTGCTTCAGGACCTAATCTAGAAATTTCTCCAAATGCTAAAGCCAAAGGTAAAGCAATAATTGCAACCATAATACCTGATAAAACATCACCCTTTATATTGGTATGTAATATCTTTATATTTTTCCAAGGATTTAGTTCTGAGGATGTAGATTTTATAAAATTAGATAAAAGTTTTATCATTTTTATAAACTATTATTAATCAAAAATTTCATATTATAATTTATAAAATAAAAAAGGCTCAATAAAAGAGGCTTTAAAATAAAACTGGAATTAATATTTAAAACTTTATATATAACTTTTAAGACTTATTAAAAGTAAAGAAAATGTATTTACAATCGATTCATATTCTACTTTTAACATTTTTCTTTTATAATAGACTGATTCTTCATGTAATTTATCTCTAAAACCTTTACTTTTTATTCTTTTAAAATCAATTTCAAATTTAGTCCAATTTTTATAAGCTTCATTTGCTTTATTTTGTAATAAATCAATTTTTTCTTGATATGTTTTTTTAATTTTTAAAGGAGTCTTAGGTAAAAAATAGTTTAATTTATTTTTTATAGTAGCAAATCTCGCATTCAAAATTTTATAATCAGAAACTGTTCTTATATCTTTTGTAAGTTTGAAAAATGATAAAAATTTAATCATCCACTTACTAGGATCAAAATCATACCATCTAATACCATTTCGATAATCATTCTGAAACTTATGATGAAAATTATGGAATCCTTCTCCAAATGTTAAAAATGCAACCCACCATGAATCCCTTGCTGAAGTATTAGAATCAAATGGACGTTTACCAGCATAATGACAAAGTGAGTTAATAAAAAAAGTGAAATGATGGACTAAAGTTAATCTAAGAAATCCTCCCCATAATAAACCTCCTAAAGGACGACCATAATAAAATCCAATCAATAAAGGTAAAATAAATGAAAGACTAATAGCTATTGGCCAATAATATCTATATTGAAATTTAACAATAGAATTATTTTTTAAATCATTAACTCCTTTTATAATTTGAGGTTTATCTTCAATTATCCAACCTATATGTGCATGGAAAAAACCTTCTTTAATACTATAGGGATCATCTTTTGTATCTAATTTTTTATGGTGTAATCGATGGTCAGAGCACCATTTAATAATATTATTTTGGAGAGCTGCTGAACCACAAAGCATAGCTATAAACTGTATTAAAGGATGTGCTTTAAAACTTTTATGTGCAAATAATCTATGATAGCCAAATGTGATTCCCATACCTGATAAAAGCCAACCTAATATCATTAATACAGGTTCTTGCCAAACTATACCATAAGTATAAGTATAAAGGCTAGTTCCAACAATTCCAATAAGTGGAATAATTGATAATAATATTACCATAATCCAACTATATTTTTTCATAAATATAATCTACAAATAAAAACTTCTACATAAAAGGAAAAGGAAGCTTTGTAACTTTAAATTAATGATGAAATACCACTATTAGCATTTTGAATACTAGCAAGTTCTTTTTCTTTTTCATCTGCATAATTCAAATCCCAATCAATTAATTTCTTAGCCATTATCCTGTGATACAAAAATGGTGCAAATAATAAAAGATATATCATACTCAAGTAACCATAGGGTAAAGTTGGTGCACTCTTGAAATTAGGATTAAGCTCCCAAAATTTTAAATTTGGTGCTCTGTGATGATCGGAATGTCTAGTAACATTACATAATAATAAACCACTAAATACATGGTCAGAGTTCCATGAATGCCTATTAAAAACAGGCATATCTTTTTCTCTAACTAATCCATAATGTTCTATATAATTAATTGTTTCTAATAATGATTTGCCAATAAAAGCTAATAATAAAAAATGTAGGATACTACTAAACCCAAATAATAAATAAATAAATAACAAAATACAAATACTCCTTAAATGACCAATAATCATTTTATTATTTAAACTAAAAAAATAATTACCTTTTCTTTTTAAGCGATTTGATTCAATATTCCAGCCACTAATTTGTTCATTAATAATAGCTTTAATAATAAATAAATAAATATTTTCACCTCTTTTAGCTGAAGCCGGATCTTCAGGTCTACAAACATATTTATGATGCCCATATACATGTTCAATAGAAAATGTACAATCCCATGAAAAAGCTAAAAGCCAATTGCCAATAAACATATCAAACTTATTTTTTTTTCTATGAGTTAACTCATGTCCAGGAATTATTCCTAGCATACCAATAAATAAACCAGTTTGAGCAATTAATGAAAATTTATCAAAAATATTAAAAGAACTTTTAACTTGATTAAAATCAATATCAAATATTGAATTCATATTGTCAATATACCATATTGGGATATTGGTACTAAAAAATGAAATAACTAAAAATACTAAACAAAATAAAATTGGAAGATTAATATAAAGTGAAAGATTTAAAAAAAAAGGATATGTAAACTTTTGAACTTCTTTATCCCTACCAAAAAATACATCTCCAAGAATAATTGATAAAGAAAAAATTAATAAATAAAATGTTGGATAATGTTGACCCAATAAAAATATCCTAATAGCAATAATTCCATAAATTCCTGGTAAAAAATATTTAAGATATTTTAACATAAAATCATAGGATATTAACTAAGAAAATAATCCACCAAACTACTAATACAAGCATTCCGAATGTAAAAACTTTTGCTCTATTTGGAACATAATTAGAATTTAATCTGATATAACAATGTAAATATCTAGATACCACAAATATCCAAGCAAATATAATATCTAATTGAGAAACTTTATCAAACGCTAATATAGTAGCTGTTAAAAAATAAAAGAAGATTGGCAATTCAAACTGATTCTTAAGTGTCTGCCTTGAAACAGTTACATGATTAGGCACTTCACCTGTATATGTTTTAAAATAACTTAATTTTATAGCTTTTGCTTTTGCTGCATTTATATTATCAAAATAATTTTTAACATATAAAAATAATGTCAAAATCATCATAGCAATAGATGGGTATAATATTAAATTTTTTTCCATTTCTTTTTTTCCATTTCTAAATTATTTTTTTTAAACATATTATCTAAATAAAAAATTAACAATCTTTTCAAGCGCTCTTTCAACAATCTTAGGACGTCCCCACCAACCAATTTCATCTATAAAATTAAATCTATTTACAACTATACTTTTAACTCTACAAAAAGACCTTAATCCTTCTACTCCATGTTGCTTGCCTATTCCGCTTATTCCTTCTCCACCATATGGAAGCGTTGGAATAATATAACTTGTCATAGCATCATTAACATTAACATTCCCCGTTTTCATCCTTTTAATTATTCTATTAATTCTTGTATTATTTTTACTAAAAATACTGGAAGAAAGACCATAACCTGTTTTGTGAATTTTATCGATCAGCTCATCTTCAGTTTTAAATGGTCTAATTGACATTACTGGACCAAATGTTTCTTCATTTACTATTCTTGATGAATCAGGAGGATCTATTACAATAGTTGGAGCAATATATTTTTCCCCTCCATTATTAATACCAGAATAAATCTGACAAGAATCTTTTACTTCATCAATATGCTCATTAATTTTTTGTTTAGTCTCAGGTGTAATTATTGGTCCTAAATCATCATTAACATCATATCCAGATGTAATATCTTTGATTCTAACAGACAACTTAGAAACAAACTCATCAACTATATCATCTTCAACATAAACTTCTTCAGTAGAAATGCATGTTTGTCCTGCATTAAATAATCCGGCATACAATGCTGATTCTACAGATCTTTTTATTGAGGCATCTTTTAAAATAATCATAGGGTCTTTACCTCCTAGTTCTAAAATACAGGGCTTTAAAGTTGAAGAACAAATTTTAGCAATTTGAAGTCCCACTTCTGTACTCCCTGTAAAACTAATAACATCTGTAGAATTAGACTGAACTAATATTGAACCAATATCGCCTAAACCATTTACAATCTGAAATGCATTTTTATATTCTATGTTTTCGTCCCATAATTTTTTTATAATCTTTATTGTAAGTGGAGTGAACTCTGATGGTTTTAAAATAATATTATTGCCTGCAAGCAACCCTTCAATGGTACCTTTCATTGGAGTAGCAAGAGGATAATTCCATGGAGAAATAATACCTACAACTCCCATTGGTTCATATTGAACATAGGCTTTTTTATTTTTAAATAAAATACCGGGCTTTCTTTTACTTTTTTTCAAAGCTGATTTAGCAAGCTTAGACATTGTTTTTGTATGGTCCAAAAATGATAAAAGCTCTGCAAAAACAACAAAATCCTTTTTCCCTGTTTCATCTTTTATTGTTTTTTTTATTAAATCACTATTTTTTAAAACAACTTTTCTAAACTTATTTATAATAGAACATCTTGTATTTAGCGATAAAGAAGACCATTCTTTATAACTCTGAGCTATCTCAAGACATTTGTTTACATCTTCTTGACTTGATATATTTACTCTTCCTACTTCCTTTAAAGTTGCAGGATTTAAAATAGTAATTTGATTAGATTCTATATTTATAGACATAGTTTAATTTAAAAATAAAAAACCCTCTATAAAAGAGGGTTTCTAATTCATTACATTGAAAACAATTATTTTTATAAAAAATATTAAAATGCAAATCCAAATTTCAATAATTCAAATTGAAAAAAACCTGAATCTCCCCTGTTTTTTTCTCCAAAATAATATTTACCTAAGTATAAACTACTTCCCCAATACCATCCTTTTTCACTAAATATTCTCGTTCCAATTCCAAAGGAAATACCTCCTTTATTATAAGAACCTTCATTATCTTCATCAAAACAATACCTTAAACCCGCACCTATCCATCGTCCTATTCTATGTTTACCTAAAAAAAATCTATATTGCGCATCTAAATAAGTTAAATATCGTTCTTCTCTATCGCCCAATTCATTCTTCCTTTGATATGTGCGATAAGAAAAAGGAAATGTTATTTCAGCTACATCAGATAAATTAAAATTAGAAAAACTTCCAGAAATACCATCATTTACAAACATCAAATATAAAGGACTTAATTCTATCCCAAATTTTTTATCTACTAATGGATCTATATAGACTTCTTCAAGTATTAGATCTGTTCTTTCTTTTATAATAACAGATAAAGAATCATTTGTAATATCTTGAGTAAAAATTATTGATAGTAAAAGAAAAATTGCAGGCATAATAAAATTTACAATAAAAAAAACCTCTATAAAAGAGGCTTTATAACAAAAAAATTTATGATAACTTTGATACTTAGCTTAAAATTATATTTACTAATTGTACTATATCAAGAATATTAACAATTCCATCTTCATTTAAATCACTATTTTCTTCGTATTCACTTACTAGAATCAAACTTACTGTTTGAACTATATCTAAAACATTAATAATACCATCATTATTGACATCTCCAGTAATTGTAAAATAATTTTCTTCAGCAAAATTGAATGCAGCGTTTTCTATTTCAATCATTGCATTATGATTATTTGAATTCGTTAATAATACTACACCTAGATTATCTGAAAATGAGATAAACATATCAGTAGAGCTTCCTAGGTCTCCTCCATTATGACCAAACAATGTTCTTCCATTTTGACCTTTATAATACCACATCAAGCCTTGCATTGAATTTACTAATGGATAATGAATAGTTTTAATCAGTTCAATTGTTTCTGATTCTAAAATTCTTACACCATTATAAATTCCTTCATTCATATAAACACTCATGAATTTAGCTAAATTATTTGAAGTTGTTCTAAGCTGACCTGATGGATAATCAGAATATCCATAATGCTCATACTCTGTTAAATTTTCTGAACTGCTCCCTGTTCCATTTTCGCCACAAACCTCTTCATAATCAGAGCAACAATCCCCATATTCAATACAAGCAAAGTCACAAAAACATGGATTACTTTCATCATAAATTCCACAACCAATTATATAGCAAGAATCTCCAGTACCACCAGTTACTTGATATGGTGAAGCAACTTGATCAAGGTTATTTATTTCTGATAAAAACCAATAGGCACTATTCATTTCAAGTGGTTCAAAAATATTTTCATTACAATATTCATTAAAAGATTGATTTGAAATTTCTTCCACTAGATATCCTATTAATGCTGCTCCAATATTACTATAACTATAATTCATCCCAGGTATTGAATTTGTAAAGTTTGAATTACTTCCATAAAATTCTCCTCCAGGAGTTAAATATTCTTCAAGGTAATATCCTAATTCTAATTCTGAATCTCCATCGTAATATGACATGACACTCCAATTATCTTTTATTCCTGATACATGAGTTAAAAGCATTTTAAAAGTAATAGGAGTTAATGGATAATCAGGATGGTTAACACTAAAAGGTAAATAATTATCAATATCATCATCAAGATTAAATAAACCTTCTTCAAATAATTGCAATAAAGCTGTTGCTGTTACAGTCTTTGAAATAGATGATAAAATGAACATAGTATTTTCATCTACAGGAATATTATTTATAATATTTGCATAACCTAGCTGCTTTTCCCAAACAATATCATTATTTTTTACAATAGAAATTGATAACCCTGGAATAAGATGAGTTTCCATAGTAGATTCAATAAATTCTAAGAGTTCACTCTCATCACGATAACTATTTAAATTTATATAATTTTCACGCAAATTAAGATCATGTCGCAATCTATTATTAACATGATTATCAAGAGTTACTGAAAACAAGCTATTTAAAAACAAAACTATAATTAAATATTTAAACATTATTTAATCTACAAACAAAAAAGCCTCTATAAAAGAGGCTTTCTAGCTATTTCCAAAAAATGGATCAATTAATTTAAAATTATGGTAACTAGCTGAACTATATCTAAAATGTTAACAATCCCATCTTCATTCATATCAACGGTATCATTATATTCATTTATTAAAACAATATTTACAAGCTGCACTACATCTAATATATTAATAATTCCATCATTATTAAAATCGCCACTCAGAGTATTAATTTTTTTATAAATCCATGCCTTATTTGTTGATAAGAATCCATTTGGATCAAAACCTCCAAAATAAATAGCATTTTCATTATTGAATGGAGATTCTAC